>JAABUK010003011.1_pt1 | contig 29118 bp, 4 predicted proteins | sample 5559141 | NCBI WGS metagenome assembly JAABUK01 (sample SAMN10711869, study PRJNA513367) | rock metagenome | isolation source: Antarctica rocks | place: Antarctica: Victoria Land, Pudding Butte nord | collected 2016-01-03
GGCCTAGCTAGTTCGCCGTTGTGACGATCTTCTTCGTAGGTTTCCTCTCTACCACCATCACGATGGAAATTGCCAGGAAGCACAGCTGCCCCTGTCCTCAATCGCGCAGATTCTGGCTTTGAATGCGCCTAAGATGCGGATTGGAGTCATGCTTGCATATCTATGCGAGTTGCGAATATAGCTTGGAGTGGATGGAGCTAGTGAGATTGATGGTCCCATTCTCAGCATTCGTCGTCAGCCTTTCCTTCCTCCTGGGTTTCAACAAGGCAAGCCGAACTGCTATGCTGGATTTTCTTAGACGGCTAGACAAGCCATTCAGCGGAGGTGACGTTGGAATGCCTCGGCGGCAAGCAACGAGGAGAACCAAGCTAAGCACTTGTTTGACCTCTGTTACAAAGTCATATGAGTACCTATTCAGTTCTCCCCCGCCAATTGATCAGGGCAATGACAGCGAGGTTTTAGAATCCAAAATGTGTTTTCATCTTTGTTTGGCTAAACGTGAGAAAATAGTGCAAAAGACAAAGGGGCCCGGCCTTGAATATTCTCAACAAACATGCTGTCGAGATGAACTCGTATGATCAATCCTTTCGCGATTGAGCCGAATATTGACCAGCTAGTTGCATGCGCCGCTAACCAATTAATGTCTGGACTATTAAATGGTGATGAAGGAGTGTCTTGAATAGCGAAGCTAGCTACGGGAACTCTGCAGAAGCTAGATACGGGCGCCGGCTGAGTACAATGCTTACGCAAAAGTATCTACCCGCGGAAATTTCGCGCCTCACCCATCGTTTTATTCATCATCATATATTTTACTACTATAAGACTAAAATAAATAGGTTATTTATGAGACTCGTTATAAAATATTCATAAATAATAGGTCTTAAGACTGAGATACTTCTAGATTAGATCTCTTAATGTTAATATTTGATGTGTCAGTCTTTCTTCTTTCGAACGATCTTAACCCGTCTTAATATACTATTAATTAGATTATTAAGTTAGATCTGAGATATTGCATCTTAAGCATCTATAATTGCAGTACTTAAAGTAAGTAGATTAATCTCACTTTTACTTATATTAATCAGCTCTAAATAATGTTAATAGATAATCTCTTTCAGCTTCTTTTAAATATATTTAATAAGATTTATATCTAATAAATAAAGCGATTAATTAAGTAATAATATACTCTTATCTTTAAATCAATTCTTAATCTTTTTAATTATGTGAATATTAATATTATTCTGTATAAATATATAATTAAACTTAAAATAAATTTCTATTTAATTATTAAGAATTTTAAAATAAAAATTAGTGAAATAGCTATTTTAAGTAATCTTCTTATTATAAGTTATTATAATTAAATCTAATCTTTCTTTTATTTAAATAGCACTCTAAATTATAATATAGATATTCTTTCTTATATTATATAGCTTAATTATCTCTTTATTTCATTTCTGCGTAAGCATATAAAAGATTTATTAACGTGATTATTTCTTACTTTATTTTACTGAGCATTTATCTGAAAAAATAATAAATTCTTACTTAATCTTTTAATTTAAGTGAATTTTGATTTATTTATAATGAATTTAAGTATGTTTAACTATTAATACAGATTATTTAAGAGCTTTCCAATTCTTAATACTTATAGAATTGAGAATGCGATTGAGAGTATTATAAGAGAGATAGATGTGAAGATTTTATTAAATATCTATATATATAAATTTCAAATGAATTTAAATGAAATATATGATATTTCGAGTGTTTAATTAAGTATATTTCTTTGGCCTGCTTATATACTGTATAATGTTATCTTCTGAACACTGAATGTCTATTTTAACAGTATATTTTATGATATTTTCGGAGATTTTCAATTGTCTTGAAATATCGCCAATTTCAGCGCTATCTTTATGTAAAGTTATTATTTTTGATCGAGTATAGAGTGTAAGCTCTTCTTTCCGAGGGATATTCGCAGAAGTTGTCGCCAAAGGCCTTCTAGGCATGGTGTAATGTATGGTGCAAATGTAATGGTCGAAAAAACGCGTTGAAATTTAGCCAAGAAAACGCGCCCGCGGGTAGATACTTTTGCGTAGGCATTGTAAGCCGGCCAAGGAGGACCTACAACAACTGGGCCCAGGGGGATATATTCTTTTTGGGCTGCTCCGACGGCAGCGATGCGTAGTGGACGCACACTCTTGAGCGGCTGAAGAAGGGGAACGGCTGCATCGCCAGCCAGTCCCGACCGTTGCCCCGCCCCTTTCGTTCTGGAGCCGGCTTCCACCGTGGACTCGACCGAGGTCTGCACATTAGTACGTGCGGACAGAGGATTCAACCTTGCCAAGGATATCCTTGCAGAATGTAAAGAAAATGGGTGACCGCCACGTATGGGGATTACGATAGCCCGTCACTATGCGCTGCGGTCCATCTGGACGGGATCTACCGACCACAAGTCCCGCTACCTGGTGCGCAACTCGGGAGGGTGCTGAACTAACGCCACGGTTGCAATCGATGTTGACGTGACGGAATCCTCCGCGGTGGATGTCAGGTTCCAGGAGAGAGTTGCGGCCGGTCGGTCTTGCCGCCTGGATCTCCTCAAGGGCCGGGAGGTGTCAACATCGTTCGGTTGATCAATGCCTTTGCCGTTGGTAACGATCCGAACACCAAACGCACTCTTGAGGCAGGCGAGGAGATGTCGTTGACCAAGCGCGGCAAAAGACTGGTGCTCTGTCGCCTTGGGTGGGGGGGGGGGTACATGTCTCGTTGGCGAAGCCTATACGCCGAGACCTCTATACTACGAATATTTCGAGCTGACTACGATGACGGGAGCGAAGCTGTTGATGAGCAGGCGAATGGAGATCCTTGGTTCCAGGAATGTGAGGGGTGCTGTTCCACCACATCATTGGTTTCCTTTCTGCTGATGGGCACTGGTTGGAATTGGGACTTAATGTGTGAGCAGTATGGATGCGCATTAAGTATTATTGTCATGGAATGTTTTTTTTGGTTTTTTTTGGGGAAGAATCCAATTGAATATGCATGGCTTTGCTGCCGACGTTCAGATGTGATCGATGAATCCCATTGCGGCGGGCCCTTGCCGGGAACAAAACGAATACCAGAGTCCGCCCACGAAATCAAGGCCGCAACGTGAGGCGAGCTATTCCGAGGGACTTCTTCCTCTTCCGCTGCATACCCATAATTCCTATCCATTCCATAAAGAAGCCGATATTCTTGATCACCGCTCTCGACAAATTCGGCTGTTGTAAAATTATCGGTAGATTTTTCGTTATGTTCACTTTACAAAAGATTCAGCTTCGATTATTCTATATATATATATATTATATACACCCCGAACTTAGGATTGGGTATTGCCGTTTTCGATCAGGAAAGGGAGCAGGGCCGCTTTAGAGGGAGCAGCGAGGGAGCAAGGGAGGGAGCAGGGGGGAGCACTGTGCGCCCCTGCACTGCCCCAGCAAGTAGGAGCCTGAATTGGCTGCCCTGTACCCGGCTATAGCTGCTCGCGTTATTTACGACGTTCATCAGCACTGCTGTCTGGCTCAGCCCCTTGATGCCTAGAAGTCTCCAAGTTCCAGCCCTTGCGATAGCGTCAATGACGAGGGCTATCTGCAGCAATGGCGCCCACGTCAGGGACCACTCGACTACTGAGGAACAGGATAAGGAGCAATACTCACCCATTATCGAGACCCTTTCTGTAGTGAGTTCCTTATTCGACGATCTCGACCTCAATCGGTCCAGGCTGTGGTGAGTGCGAAAAGCACCGATAATCAATCAATGGGCGAAGAGGAAGGGTGAAAAATGTTGCCTTCGGTATGAGATGACGGAAACACGCAAGTTGAAGCCAAAAACTTGTCTAGCACTAAAATGAAAGCAAAGGATCTTCTTAAATGAACATCAGATTGATTGATTGATTGATATTTATACGCGTATGTACTCTATCTAGGAGTAATGACGGGGGCCAATTCAGACGATAGCGGGGGGAAAACCTTCATAATGAAAAATCACTCCTTATACCTATTGTATTTTCTTCTTTTACTCATGTTTTCAGACCTCATTCATACCTTTTCTCTTTCTCCTTTTTCCTTCTCTTCCTATTCCGATCCGTTTCCCATTGCCGGGCACGTAGCCCAGTACCTCCCTAATTAAATCGAAATTCCCTGATCACCTCTTCTCTCCTATCCCCTCTATACCTTATAGTGTCTATCCTCCTACCCTTTTTCTCTCATCCTCCTCTCTATCATGCGGCCCAATTCTCTTCACCGTCAGATCCCCAATGCCTAAATCCCGGGTCTTAGGGGTGGGGAGTGCCTTCATCGCTTCAAAATAGATACTCCGTAGGCGGTCACTAAGCGCCTACGAAGTTAGGTTGACGGCTCCCCTGCTAATTCTTATTCCATCGATCTATATCGGTCATCTTATCTCATGTATAAGCGGGCTATTAATCTAACAGAAAAATTACTAGTCCTCTAAGTTTGATATATATCATAGTCGCCGCTATATACACCCCGAGAACATTCTATAGACTCTTATATACCGAGTGAGATTCAACTCTTTATATAGATCTTGATAACCAGCTATCTCTTTCTAGATAGGAGGATCTTTCACGTATAGATATCGAGAGAAAGGAGGAGAAGATAATTGCAATTAACGGCTTCATGATAGAAAATTTTTGCGCCCGTGTAGTCAGTGTACTTTCTCCCTTTTTCTATTCCTCCTTTTGTTTTCTTTTATTATCTTTCCAAATTTTCTTAACTGCTTTTGATCGATTGGTAGGTAGGTAGATAGATAGATAGGTAGGTATTATTTGACGTTTTGATTGCTGCTTTGATAGGTACTGTGGTGGGTGAAAACTCTACACCGCCTGCACCCGCAATCAACTCTTCACGCTCACGCAGCACTTTCTTGCGCAGAAACTTCAATAGGGATGAGATCTCTTAGCTCTCTACTGTAAGCAGTAAAGCAGTAAAGATTCGTAATCAACATTATATATAGATGAATCTCGTTGCTAGCCTATAATATAATATAATATAATATAATATAATATAAAATAATATAATATAAGATCATTACGCTATTTTCTCCTTTCTTTTAATGAGAATTGAATTGATATAAGTGTATCGAAGAGTTATAGTACATTATCTAAGGTATATAATATATGTATATATATATATATGCTATTTAAATCAATTCATCAATTCATCAATTCATAAAATCGATAGATCGTCTTGCTGTATTCATTGATGCATAGATGGATACATGATGAGAGTAGATGAGATTGATAGAAAAGTTTGTGTCAGACAAATTGGCTTAAATAGTTAGTATAGATTTAAATGTCTATTAGAATCGAATTGAGTATAATTAAAGTGATAGAATTGACTGTCTAGCAAGTATCTAGAATGTCTTCTGAAATGAGGCCTAAGTATGAAGGAAATGAGGTCAAGACAGATTGGAGATTGACTTAATTAGATCGATAGGCAGTCTGAGACGCAGACTAAGGCGCAGGCTATTTAACACATCTCCGCAGTTTCCATTTCGGGCGAAATTGAAGCTGGAGATAGACCGAAATAACGCGAAATAATATTAAATAAGAAGAATAGATCTTAAAGAGTTAAGAAGACGTAAATATATTATAAAGATATTTAAGACGTGTCTGTAAATATAGAAAATTCGTGTAAACAATAAGAATAAGTTTAATAAACTTGAAAATGCGTAGAAATGCTCTAATTAAATCAGACTCGCTAACACGATATACTTAATATTATTAGCATTATATTATTATTATTACTATTTTAGTTCTTATATTATTTAATAATAAAGAAGAAAAAAGAAGAAGAAGAAGAAGAAGAAGAAGAAGATAGATCAGATCTTTATAATAAACTACTCGTTATTATTATAATTCTCCTTCTTAATATAAGCTAGTCTATTTAATATATTAATTAGATTTAGTTATTATATAAATATAGCGTGTTTTTGAGTAAATAATATCTTAATAAGATCATTAACGGGCATTTCAGCTGTGAATACTTATTTAATTATTATTCAATCAGCTTGAATCTCTTATTTAAGTCAATACTAATATATATTAATATGACGTAATTTAATATTAAGCTTAAATATCTCTTTTTTAATGATTTAAATAATTTATTAATTATCGCAATTAATAATAATTTATTGCTCAATATTAAATTGAATAGCTCGAAAAAAACATCTTTATTAAAGTAATTCTTAAGAGATTAAGAATAATAACAGAAATTCGATCTTAATACTTAATATAATAATTATTCTCTGCTTAACAGCTCTTTAATTAATGAACTCTTAATATAGCTTAAAGAGATATTTATCGAAATTATGACGAGAGATTAAATCATTTGTAAAGATGATATTACTTAAGTATTTAAATAGCTTATTAATATTATGCTCTAAGTATTTAATAATTAGACTTTAAGAGACATAGAAATAAAAAATAATGCGATTTAAAATAGCTAAATAAGCTATAGACGAATTAATAAGAAATTGTGATAATTTAAAGATAGAAAACATTATATCAGATTAAGAAATGACTGCGGCAAAATTCAGAGATCTCACACGCTATTAATAGATCAAAATTTGTTGTGAGATAATCTGCGCGTTATTATTTTAAAGAAGAATATTAATAGAGAAGATAGAACTTTTTAAAGATCTTAAGATGTTAATAAGATTGAATTTGAAGATGATTTTAGCTATATATAAGTCTTGATATAATTAGATTTTTTAAGTATTTTAATTTCACTTAATTTAAATATTTAGAAATCATTTCAGCTCTTTTAGAGATCTTATTTCAAATCGACATAGAAGAGCGATTTTAAAGACTCGAAAATACTCCGAATTCTTCTTATTATAAAGAATAATAATATTATTAATATAAAAGAAGATGAGAAGACGATTATCAGTATATAAATAGTTAATATTTAATACTAAATATTGATTTAACTCTTTAAGAGCTATATTAAGAAGAATATATTATAAAAGTGAAGATTATTTAAGATTATATAGAGCGCGTAAAAGTAATTAGATTGAATTTAAACGTTAAAATCTCTTAAAGAGATAATAATAAATTTTCTTATTTAGCTTATTATTAACGAAGACGTTAATAATATTATATTAATAAATTTCGAGATTAAAAGCAGCTGCGATAATTATTAAAGCTCGAAATGTTTTAATAGTAAGAATAATTATATAAGTATCTTATTCTATCTATTATAAATCTTCTCGCACATAAATTCGAGTCTTAAACTTACTAAGATAATTATCTATATCAAATTTATATTTAAATATTTATAATAAGAGTAATAGATTAGCTTTCAGCTTAATATTTTTATTTATTTATTTATATATATCTCTTTTTTTAAGCTCTTAAATTTTCTTCTGCGTTATCTCTTTAAATTCTTTTGCAAATTAATAATTAATAAGCTGTCTTCATACTTTTAACTTAATAGACAATGTATCTTTATATAGATCTTCTTTTCTATCGATTTGATCTCGTGTGAAGATTAGAATAAAGATAGAATGAAAGGAGATAAGCTTTAAGCTCTCAGAAAGAAATATTATATAAATTACGCAATATATAAATTTTCGAGTGCGTTTCATATCTTTTAAGAGTATATTTTGAGTGTTAAATTCAACTATTATATGAGAATTTAAAGAAGCTATAAACGCAGACTCTTCGCAGGCATTTAATAAATGATCGCGAATCTATTTAAATAGATTGAAGATATTAAAGAGTTTAGAAATAGATTTAGATATAAGTAGTTAATTTAATATTAAATTTAAGTCTGTAGAAGACGTTAAAGCTAAATTTAAAAGAGTTAAAAATTCAGAATTTTTAAGAAGATAAGATGATTCATCTATTTTATTATTAACAGTTATAATCGATAATAAAGAGATTGAGAACTAAATATTAATAATTTTGATGATCTACTTAACTTTCTCGCGTAGAAAATGATCTAAATCGATATTCTCTAAGTTAAAGAATTGAGAATTATTAAATTTAATATCTCTTATTCTAATCACTTTCTTCTAACTAAATATTTATATTCTATAGATATTTAATGAATTATAATTAATAAGATGCTCGATATAAGCTTTTAACTTAAGCTTCTGAATATAGAGAATATGCTTATTAAAAGAATAGACTCGATAATTATAAATATAAAGATATAATAGATTGAGTTTTGCGTTAGTAAGAGTTTTAATAAATGTTTTTCAGCTTAAATAATATTTAAGCATATAATTATTAAGATATTTAGCTATTTTAACAATTTCAGATTATAAATTATCTGATAGAGAGTTTATTATATATATGTATTAAGCCTTCTAAATAATCATTTCTTTAGAGTATTTAGCAAAGTTATTTTAAGCTTAAGTAATTAATATTGTCGTGAGACAAAAGATTATCTCCTTCAAGCGGGAAGAGATCAGAATAGGAATAGTAGAATAGAGAATAGAAGTAATGAGTTGAGTATAATATCTCTTCACGCAGAGATATATATATATGATTTATATTCAGAGGTAAAGAGGAGAGAAAAGTGAACAGTTTAATTTCACACTCTTTTATCCTCATTTTATATAGATCTATTTTAATGTTCACTCAGTACAGCTGTTAATTCAACTATTTAGCTGTATATATAATACGGCGAAATCTATCCTTTTAACTTTCTTCGCTATCAGTTATATTAAGGCGCACCTTTAACACTCTCATAAATAAAGATTGTATTTAAATATTTAAATATATTATTCTGAAGTTCTACTTAGTAAAGAGAAGAGAAAGAAGAGGGATTAAGACTGCGCTCGAGAGAAGTTTAATTAATTCTGAGAATATTAAGCATTACAGGATTTTAGCGTCAGAAGATAAATTCGAGTAGAGATATCTCATCTTAATTAAAGAATCGCGTAAAAAAGTCTCTAAGAAGTTCGAAATCTCTTATTAATCAAAATAAAATTAAGATAAACTTCTCGAAAGATATAAGAAGCTTAATAAATTAAATACACGTGAACTATAAGAATCAGATTAAGAGTAGCGAGAAAAGAGTAGAAAAAGATTTAACTTAGTACGGGGCCCGAGCTATTTAGAAGATAGTAAAGAAGAAGAAGAAGCTTTTATAAAAGATTTAGAGTTAAGCTTTAAATCAAATTCAGAAATAATAGAAAATAATTTAAATATTACATGAATAAAGTGCTCAGAGATAGAAAAGAGAGATAAGAGAACTAAGACTTACTCTTAAATAGAAAAGCAAAAAGAAAGAAAGAATAGAAAAGCTATATATAATTAAACAAAATAAATGATATTTCAAGCGTCTAATGAAGTATATTTCTTAGATCTACTTATACGCTATAGAGAAATGAAATCAGTAAGTATTAAGATCATCAGATAGATAATGCAGAGATGGGAAGACTCGTACGAAGAAGTAAAGCTGACAGTTTCGTGAGAGAAGATGCGCGCTCTTATCTGACCGATTCTGTAAATCTGTTTATACGCAGAAAACGCGATAAAAAACGCGTTAAAAGACGCGTTAAAATGCGCAAATCACTCTTTATTTAAATAATCATCTAATCCGGTGGAGATAAAATTACGCAGAATTAAGAAATCTATTATCAGACTAGAAAATTAAAGTTAGCAGGAAAAACTCTTAATCTCATACGCAGAAATAACACGCGGTACTTTAAAAAAGAAATTAGTCTTTATAATTTAATTCTCTTTAAAAATAGAGATAAGAAAAATTATCATTTAAATCTTAGATAAGAAAGAGAAGATTAGAATTAATAAACTCTTAATTAGAGAGATTGTAGATCGGGTTAATTAGAAATTAACAGAAATATCTTATATATATTATGTGATTATAGTAAAGAAACTCCCGAAGAAAGAAATTATATTATACGCGGAAAATAACTTAGATTATATAGAGCTTAAACGGAACTTAATATAAATAAAGTTACTAAGCTCACTCGCATAATTTAAGATAAGATTGTATAAAGTACTAATACGAGCAGTATAAATGAGATAAGAAGAGAAAGAGAAGAAGTAACTCGTATAAGAACTAGAAAATGAGAATGTTAGACTTATTTTAGATCTGAAAATCAAAAATCTGTGATGAATAAAAAGATACGCGGAGATAAATATAATCACACACGCAATTCTAAAACTTTCTTACTTAGATTTAATAAATAAAATTATTTAAAAAGATTTTATTTATAAAATAGAGTTTAAGATAATTATATAATATAATTCAACTCTTTAATCACGCTAATACTTTTGCTGTCAGAAATACGAACACTCACTTTATATATATAGAAAAACATGATTCTGCGCATATTATATAGAATATTATTAAATTAATAAATGCGAGAAAAAACTTAAAAGAAAGATTATATAATATAATAATTACTTAAAAAAATACAAAGCTTAATTCTATAACTATTTATAAAAGAAAAGAGAATAATCTTATATAAAGAAAATATATAATAAGAAATTAAGATACTTTTAATCTTAAAATTAATAAAAGATTATTTTTATCTTCTTTTCTTTCTTCTTCTTATTAATCTTAAATTTGTTAACGAAAGTTAATAAAAGTAACTCTAAATTAGAGATGAAATAGAGTTAAGTAGAAGACTTATAGAAAAGAAGATTAACTTATTTAAAAGATTATTTATAAGAATCTAAGAATTGTATAAAGACTGATCTTATATTAAGTTAAGATATTTAATTCCTTCTAATTAAAGAAAGTTATCAACTCACATTTAAAGATATTATATATTAGAAAACATCTCCGTATAAAGTCTTAAGATTCTATAATATAATGTTAATAAATTCAGAAATAAGATAATAATAGAGCTGTTCTAAGATTTAGAGATTGAAAAGTATAATATTCTCGCAATTTAAAAGTTATAAAAAAGTATACTTAATTATACTTTATATAATTTAAGACAAAACGTCTTTTATAATAATAATTAAAGATAAAAAGATTCAAGAATTTTCACGCTTATTAATAAGCGCATTTATATAAACATATAAGTAGAAACACATCACTTAAAAGATCTTATCATAATTATATTAAAACTTCAAAAAATATAAATTATTAATTATATAATCAATATTTATAATATCTATAATTTCTTAAGTTAATATTCAAAATCAGAAGAAATAAAGTCTTTTAATACTCTTTATATAATACTTAGAATGTCTGAAGAACACATTATACTGAGCGATCTGAATCTCTACTACTTTAGCTAATCAGATCTAATATACTTACTATAATATAAACTCTCAGATATATTACTAAAGATTATATAAGAAATAGAGTTGAAACTAATTCTTTCTTTAAAAATAATAATAAGAGACTGTTAAAGAAAAGATTTATATAAATAAACAATTATAAATCTCATTTTTATAACATTAATATTAAAGAATCAACTTATATAATATTAAATAAAAGTAGAAAGAGAATAATCATCAGATTATTTCTTAATTAGCACAGAATTCGAGTAATTAAATTAATCTAAAAAAGAGTTATCGAAAAAACACAGAATATAGAAAAAGATAAATTAAGAAGTCTTTATTAAAAGTCTTCATAATCATACGAAGTCACTTAAAAGTCGTACACTAAACATTAAAGAAGAGATTAATCACTTCACGTATGAACTGATAAGACTCACACACGCGATAATAGAAGACTTAATATCATAGATAAGACAATCTTAGTATAGTTAGAGATTCTGAATAAAAGAATATCAAGAAATAATAAAGAATATAAGAAAAGTTCACAGAAACTTCATTAAAAATTCATTACTCTTCTCATAACAAAACTTCATATAATAGCGCAGTCAAAAAAAGAAAATATTATTAAAGATAAAAAAAGAAGACTTTAAAAATATAATACAGAAAATAATATAAAGATTATAGAGAATCTAAAAGATTGTATAATGAGTAAGATAGTGATCACAAAACTAAATTACTTAAGTATTCTTTCTCACTTTTAAATAAGAAACGTACGAAGCGAAAAATGCAGAGAGTAAAATAAAGCTTCTGCGCGATATCTACTTCTCCTCTCTCTTTAAAGTAGATCTTACAGATATTAAAGAATATAAATATTCTTAGAGAATTCTATAATAGAAAGAGATTGAGAAAAGAGAAATCTTAAAAGTAATTAGTTATACGGGAAAAGATAAGGCTTCTAAATCAGATGGAATTCTAAATAGAGTCATTTAAATTCTTATATAAGAAAAGTTGAATCTAATTAGAAGACTATTTCAGATCTATCTTACATAAGAAATCTAATCAGACTACTTTAAAAGCGTCCGTATAATAATACTGAAGAAGTTAAATAAGAGAGATTACTTAAATCTATTAGTGTATAGATTAATCGCACTATTAAACATATTAAAAAAGATCTTAAAGATAGTAATATTTAATCAAATAAAATATATCACTAAATTATATAATCTTTTATTAGACTTATAATATAAAGCACGCTCTTTAAGAGTAATAAAGATAATATTATAATAAATTATGAAGAAGATATATATAATCTAAAGAAGAGAAAATAGAAGAGTTATAAGTCTTCTCTTATTAAATATAATAAAGACATTTAATAAGATCTTACACGTATAACTAACTTATAATCTGAGAAAAAGGAAAATCTCAGAATTACTTATATAATAAGTAATAGATTTCCTCTTTAATTATTATATAAAGATAAAGATTAACGAGTTTATATTATCAGAAGCGCTAATTATAGTAGAAATCTTATAAGACTTATTAATATCCCCAATTTTATATCTCTTCTATAATATTGATTTATTAGAAAAGTGCGATAATATCAGACTTCATACAAGCGTAATAGAATTTGTAGATAATATTAATATCTTAATATACAGTAAAAGTACGAAGAGAAACTGTTAAATACTTACTAAAATTTATAAGAAATACACGGACTGAATAAGAAAATATAGCTTGAGATTCTATTTAAATAAGTATAAACTAATCTACTTTAGTTATATAAAGAGAAATTTTAATATAAAGATAAGATTAAAGCTTAAGAAATAAGAAATCAATCTAAAGAATAATGTATAAATTCTTAATATTTAACTAGATATCACACTTAGATAATAATCTCATCTCCGAATAGTTAAAGCAAAATTAGTTTATCTAATTAACGCTCTTTATATAATTACAGAATTCATTTAAGATATCTTTCTAAAAGTAGGAAAATAAGTATATTAAACAGCTATACACTCAGTTATTATATATAAAGTAAGCATCTAATATATATTAGAAGGAATTAAAGAATATTGTAAAGAAGTAAGTAGAAAATTATAAACTCTTTAAAATAAATATCTTTATATAATTATAGAAGTATATAAAGTAATCTTAATAAAAGTCTTAAAAATAAAAACACACATTTAATCTTTAAATCTTTACATAGAGAATCTAATAATTAAGATTATAATTAGAATTCAAGTATTTAAAGTTATTAAAGAAATTAATAATATATACGCTAGAATTATAAAATAAACTGTAGATAGAAGAGATTATATAATAATAACCCGCGCAATATTAAGAGATTATATAATTAAGTGACTCACTTAATTCAATTCAAAAAATCAGAATATAATAAGATTAGATAATGAGACTTTTCTGTCAGATCTATTATAAAAGAAATTAAAGAAGTGTATGAAGTCTTAAAAGCTAAGAAAAATATACAAAGAAATCCGCTTAATTTATAAACAAAAATGAAAAAAGAAATAAAAGAATAATTAAAAAAGAAAGCATTTAAGAATAATTCTTTCAGAATCAAACGAAAATTCAATAATATTATATTAAGAATTCAAGAAATATAAGAGCACACTTCTCACACAGTTTTATACGGGTAAAATTAACTTCAATCAATTCCTATATGAAAGAAAGGTGCCCGGAATTGAAAGCTCTTAATATAAGTGCATATAAGATAATATAATAGTAGAACACGTTCTACTAAAATGTCTCTAATAAATTACGGAAAGAATGGAACTTATTAACTCTCTTTGTATTTCTTGTGTCACTAAATGAGTGACGTTTCTATTTAGGATTAGCGTGTGAGAAAACTTATACTATCTGTATTAAGCTAATTATCGTAGCTATAATACTTAAAATAACATTATTAGAAAGATAACTCTGAGGCCTATCTAGTAGTACTATATATAGAGCTCTAGCTTATATAATCAGCAAGATATAAGTCTTTAAATATTTGATGAAAGAAAACTTTAAATTTCTTTATTAAATATTCAAAAGCTTATATCTTACTGATTATATAAGCTAGAGCTCTATATATAGTACTACTAGATAGGCCTCAGAGTTACCTTTCTAATAATGCTATTTTAAGTATTATAGCTACGATAATTAGCTCGATGCAGACAATATAAGTTTCCTCACACGCTAATTCTAAATAGGAACGTCACTCATTCAGTGACACAAGGAATAGTCTTATATAATTATTATGAAGTTGATTATTATGCGTAATCTGCAGCATAATTATTCGGAAGCTCTTAAGAATAATAATATGAAGTTGCTCTTCTCTATTAATTCAGATTAGATTCACACTATCTTCTTAATAAAGTAAGGTGTAAAGATAATTAATCAAATGCTGTATTCTTAATAAGAGTAGAGATAGCTATTAAAACTGATTAAATAGCTCAGCAAATTTCTTCTTCATCTTCTAACACAGATGGATAAGCTCTATATTTTTTAGATTAAGTAATACAATTTCTGTAAAGATAAGATTCTTATTTTGCGATTCTTAATTACTGTGAAGTTTAATAGAGAGTTTTAATAGAGCGTTAGACATTATTATATCGCGTTTCTTCTTATAAATAATAGTTATATTATCTTAATACTAACTTAAAAAAACGACTCATTCTTACTATTAAATATTTATCTTCAGAGATAATATAATGCGTAATAATCTGATCGCTATAATAATAGAATTTGCTTGATGATTAATATAGATAATGATTCTTATCTGCTTAATATAGATTCATAGATATTTAATATCTCAGATTAATTCTGCTAATTCAAGATCTATTAGTTAGTAATTGCGCTCTACTAATATTAAATATTTAAATAGAAAGATAATTGATTATAGAAGAGTTCTTAATAACTTCAGAGAATCTATAGAATTATTATTATTAAGTTAATAGATTATCACTTTAAAGTCTAACTTCTTTGAGATATTAAGAAAGATATATAATATCTTCTTTAAATTAAAATAACGCAGAATTTCAGCTATTTCTATAAAGATGTTTTTGAGATTTTTAAATACAGTTATGTGATTATTCTTTCATAACTTTATTAAGATCTTAGAATCTTGATTCTTTCTCTTCTATATCTTCTTTAACAAAGATTTCTTATCTTAATAAGAAGCTCGAAAAACAGTCGTTTTGAGTTGTTACAAACTCTTAATGCGTTAAGCAAAGAAAGACATCTGTTATTAATGTTATCTAATAAAGTCTATAAATCTTTTAAGATTATAATTATCTCACGAAGTATTTTAACGCTCTATAGTCTTAAGCTTCTTTTTATTTATTAAGTAGTTAAGTCTTCTAATAAGCTTACTTAAAGAAATTAGCTTCCGAAAATCTAGATAGATCTTTAAGATTTTAAAGATATATTTAAAATTAATAAGTTGTTAAAAAATAATATTTAAGTTATAGAGATGCTGTTTAAATTTCTCTTTTATAAATATATTAACGTTATTAATACAAATATTTATAATTTATTATAATAGATTATATAGTAGACATTTAAAAGTTCTTTGATTGTGAGCGGGTGAATTCTTGAATCTTATAAGTGATATCTAAAAGATCTTTAGCTTTTAATGAGAGGCTGTTACTGTTCTATATTAATTCTCAGAATGAATGAAATGTTAATAAAAGTTACTAATAAAATTCACTAAGGATATTTAATTAATATATGCAAGGGCGGTAAGAATGTTCTTCTATAGAGATAGTGAATATGTGTTAGATTCTATAATATTATTGAGAGATCGTAAATTCATTATAGATCGAGTTTTTTTAACTGCGTCTTTGAAAGTGTATTTATATATAACGAAAATAGATAATGAGTACGGAAAGTGCTTAACCGGTGTTATATATCTCAGGCGGGTATTCTTATTAAACATCTTATTAATAATCTGTTTCGCTCTTAAAGTATTTTAATATAATATCCGCGGCTTTAAAGCGCGTTTTAGTTTTTTAAATACTTGAATTTATAATTAATTCTCTTCTAACTAATAAGTCATTTCTAAAGTGTTATTAAAGAGTATAGAAAAACACTTAGCGAGCTGTCGGAGATTCTTTTATTAATCAAGCGGTAATAGCTCATTAACATAAATATCTTGATATATAAAGGTGAATATATTAGAAGCGATAATATTCTCTAATAGATTATGCCGATACTGAGAATAATATATCTCTTATAATTAATTGAGATTTATATGCTGTTTACTTTTATTCACACTTTATTCATTTCTCTTTTTTAGAAATCTATTTAGTATTACTGTAGCTTGAGCAGTATAGACAAATTCTTCTTTATTAATAGATGTGATAATGCTCAGAATAATGTCTTGATGAACTGTCTATAATATAAAGCTCTGATTAGAATAGATTAGAGCTATTTATAAAGCTGATATTATTTCATCGAGTATCTCAGATATTTAAGATAGAAATAGCAGGTCTATCTTATCTAAGTGTCTGAGACGAATTGATATTTAATTAATTAAGTTTGCAGATATTTCCATTTTCTTAATAACGCGGAGAATAAGATTAATACTTAATTAACGTGTTATTTAAATATACATTATGATTATTGACTTATTAATTTTGCTGTTCTTATGAAATATAGTAAGTTGATATAAAATATTAAGTATTATATTCTAGACTCTAATATAATTATTACTAATAAGCAGCTCAGTATCGAGATTATTAAATATTAAGACTGAGATTTATAACTTAAGCAGCTTATTCTAAGTATTTTAGAGATAGAATACGAAAGTAGTTAGTTTACTAACTCTCTATCATTTATTAATATTTTAAATGATTAATAGTTTAATGATTTTGAATATATGAGAAAGCTGAGTAAGTAACTTTTAATTAATAACTGAACAATCGAAATCAGAATTAATAACTGCTGTAAATAACTCTGAATTAATAGCTCGATATATATTAACGCGGGTTTCAGTGTAATTAAATATATTCTCTGAATATTCCTCTTTTAACTACACTATAAGATCGATAATAGTTGAGGATTATATAGAAGAAGTAGTCTTAGTAGTATAAGCATTAAAAGTTCTTAAATGATTGTGAAGTTGATTGTCTAATAGAAATAACTCTTTATACTTCTAATAAGTAATATTAAAGTTGATTATAATCTCTTTCTTCTTTATAAAGCTTAATTCATTATTACTTGATTTATTAAGAGCATTCTGAAGAGTTAAATACTCTCATTATATATGATAATAATTCTTATTAGACTTCTCTTCTGAAGAAACTTTCTTATTAACTGTAAAGGCTTTCTTCTTCTCTTTCTTTAATAGATAATTAATTATTTAATGATTAGTCTTCAGATCTTGAGCAGTGCATTTCTTATAAGAATAAGAAGAATCGATGTTAAAATGCTTTTCTGCGGATGTAAAAGACTTAAAAGAAGATCTGTTTAATATCACAGATGTTAACTTAATATATAATGTCTTCTCATAAATTGATTTTAAGATCTTTATTAAATAAGATCGAGAATACTTATATATTAATTGATTTGATTTAATTCTCTATTTATAAAGATATTACTAAATATTCTATATCTTTTATAGATAATCTTGAAAGTTTTATAAACTCTTTTAACTTTTTCTAGTAAGCGTACTTTATAGTTTTAATGTTATCTAAAAGCTCTTATAAACTCTCTAAATCAGATTCTCTTTCATCTTTATATCTGCGATTCACAGTTTATTAATCTTCTCATTAATATATTCTGCAGGAGATTATTCTTAATTTTATTGAAAACACTTCTAACTTATATTAGAGTGAAGTTCTATATTAGTGTTTATAAAATCGCGTTTAATAACTCTTTTTTATTAAGTAAATAATAAAGTTAGATGCTTCTTTTTAATAATTAATAGAGTAGTATATTATATATAAGCTATTTTATTATTAAGATAATGAGAAAGTAGTAGTGTAAGCTTCTACTCTTAATCTTTATAAATTAATATGATATTAGTAATGTGTTAATAAAATATTTAAGTCAATTTAATATCTTAATAAGAGATTAATTTAAATAAATAGATTTCTAATAGTTTTAGTGTTAAAGCTTTATTTCTTAATCTATTCGCTAATAAGAATCGACTTAATAATAAGAAATTCTATCTTATATTAAGACTAGTTATAATAGCTCTTATAATCTTCGCATAACTCTTTATATTTCGATTCAGTATTATTATAAGCTCTATTATAATTAATAATATTATTTAATTTATAATAAATATAATCTGAGTCTTCTTAAGAGTCTCTACTATTATCTCTTAAATCTCTAAAAAAATGTTTTTTTAATATATTTTTCTATAATAAGATCTCTCTCTCTCCTCTTTTAAGCTCTGTAGAACTTATACTTATAACACCTAACTAATAATTAGTAGGGATAAATCAAACTAATCTATTTTATGGATTTACTCGGCTTATATTAGTCTGGCGAGACTGACTGAACTTGAAAGATGATTATAATATCTCTCCTCTTATCTCTAATTTACTTAGATAGTTTAGCGATCACTAGTAATTATAGAGAGGATAGAAAGGAAATAGAATATTAAGTATTTAGAATATGAGATAGAATGGGTGTTAAGTATTTAGAGAATAATAGAATAAGGTTTAAGCGTTAAGTACTTAAAGAATAAGATGAAAATGAGGCTTGAGTGTTAAATACTCGAAGAATGAGGTAAGCTATTAGTAATTGTAAGTTGTAATTTATTAAAAGCAGAGGATCTGCAGAATAAAAGCTGCAGAAGCTAGTATAGCTTGTAGATTGTTAATAGGATTCTGCGGAGATCAGTGCGTCTTGCAGAGAGTTGATAGAATCGAATTTAACTCGAAAATTAAGCTGAATTTAAAAATGAGATCTACTTAAGATAGTATATCTTATAGACTATTAATAGAGTTGAATTTGCAGGAAAACTGATATAAAATTTAAGATAGTAGAAAGTTGATAAGCGCAGTAAAGCGATCACCGATGTGTTCACTAAATATTATAATGAGTAATAGGCGCTATAACTGGAATAGCTGAATAGTCAGAAATAGCTTAATTAGGCTAAGTATAACTGAGTGATTGTGTTATTAATATTAATCTAAGTGAGGGCGGAGAATAGAAATAAGAAAAAGCGCGGCCGCGTTAAGTCTTTACCTAAGCTCTAAGACTAAATGCGGCTGTATCTTAACACAAAAGTAAGTCTTAACACAAGATATCAGCATTATCAGAGCACTTTCAAAGCTTTAGCACTCTATTGAGTCTAGCGCTATCGCAGCTCACACAGACAGCGCAGAAACAGGGTCGTAATAGATAGTTCGTTACTCTTCAGTATAATAGAGAAAGTTAAATTAAAGATGTGATTATATTTGAATTTAAAAATTTAATTTATTATAATTAAAGTCTTCTGATTAAGTAAGAGTAGCATCTTTAGAAAAGCGTCTTTTAAGGAAATTGTAGATGATAATTATAATTCTTAATAATAATAGATGGGATATTTAAGATTACTTACTTTATTATATTAACGCTTTTATAAATCTTTTTTAATTACGGAATAAGAGTTAGCATTATAATATTCACAGAATAATTAAGATACAATATATTATTATTAAGAAGTCTGAAATAAGATATTATCATATTCTTAATTATTAATGATTCTATTTTCTTAATTTAATTATTCGAAGCGCTTATTTTATTTCTGTTAATAGAGACATGTCTGATATATATTATATCAATTCTTATGTTAACTAAGTACAGTATAATTCGATGTATAATTAGAAATTTAAAGAGAAAGATTGTTAAGATGTTATTAGAATTTATAAAAAGTGGAAGTAATAGGCGTTTAATAATAATTAGAGATATTTTAAATCTTTAAGTTAGAGAAGAATATCATAATTAATAATGTTTATATATGCTCATTTCTGTCTTTAATACTTTATACTGAACGTTAATATTGATTGATCGTAATTAAGCTTTAATAATAGTCTGTGAGAATCTTTTCTTTAATTAAATAATGCTAATCTAACTTATTAAGATGATCTTCTTTCTTACTGATCTGTGTAGATAACTTCCTCTTAATTATCATTTATTTAATAGAAAAGCTCTGCGAATATCTAATAAATATTTCTATAATATATTCTGTAAATATCCGGTAAATATTTTAAGAAGTGCTCTATAAATATCTTACGTATATTCTTCTCAAATACTCTTCTCAAATAATTCTTTTAAATGCTCTCTTTAAATACTCTGTAAATTCTATTTAGATTTCATTATAAAATATCATCTTAATATATTTTAAGTTTAAAATAAGTAACTTTTAATTCAGATTTATCATCTTTAAGAGACTACAGACTATAGAAATAATTCTTGATATGAAATTATTTTAATAGAGTTTCTTCTAAAGCACTCTTTACATTATCTTACACTTTACTTTCACTATTATTTTATTATTATATTATAATCTTTATAATACTGTATAAACATACTTATATTTAATATATATTATAGAGAATAAGTTCTAAAGTAATTCTAATCTCTATATAATAATATCTATTATTATATATTGTTTTAACTGCGTGAGTATTATCTACTTTTAATTTACTCTTCACTTTATATAATTATTAAATACCGCTGAGATTTCTTAGAGACTTGCGCTTAAGATCTGCTTATCTTTTCTTTTCTTTTTCTTCAGATAATTATTCTATCTTAAACATTCTTCTTCTATTATTAATATTAGCAATCTTAATTTATTACTTTCTTACTATAATTATTATATACACGTTCTTATTGTTAATATAAAAGAGATCACTATCAATTCTTAGTCTTTAAATAACGCTTAAGACTTAATTATAATTCTAAGTAAAGATAAACTTAATATAGATGTTCTTATTAATTAATTTCTTATTAAAGTTAATTTGACTTAAAATAAGCTAAAGAATAAATTAAATAAAGTTGAAAAGATGAATATACTCTTTAAAAATAATATGTAGATATTAAATCTTAGATTAAACACATTCTCCGCTCTTATTATTTACAATGCTTAGCTAAATAATAATAATTCACTTTTAGATGAATTTAAAAGTAAACTTAATCAACTTCTCAGATTATTAGAAAGATAGCTCTTTGTTAAGATCCGCTTTAATAATGATGAGCATAACTGTCATGTTATTGTTCGCTTTATTTATACAGCTCGCACAGTTAGTATATATACTGTAACTCGTCTTTCTTTTCTTACTTTTTGAAATAGTTAATATAAGTTTATATCTCTTTTAAAGAGCGAGTAGACTTAATATCTTAATAATAAAGAATTAATGAAGTTTAAAACACTCTTTTATTTCATTATTAACTTCTATAATTATAATTATCTTTCAACTGAAAATCTCTTTATTATTATTAATATCGCTAATATCTTTAGTAATGCACGTTTGATATTTACTGATAATAAGAATTAATTTACTGCTGTTATTTTTGGCATATCTACTATCATCACTACTTTTATAATCTTCTAAGAAAGAATGAAGGCGGAATAAGTTTTATTTATTAACGAAAAGATCTTACTTAGTTATTAATATTCGAAACATTCTATTAAGTCTTTTATTTAAGATGGGGAATATTTTAATACTTCTAATCACTTAAGTTACTCTTATCACGAGACGAAAAATTTCTTTTTCTTAATAACTGAATATCTGATTATTTATGACTTTGATGTGATTATGAAGTATAAGTTCTTAAAAGAAATAATTAAGAACGAGATTATAATTAATATAAAGTTACTGTCTATTTCAGAAGTTAAGAATTATTAATACATCGGACTTCTTTTATTTTTTGACGAGATTAGATATTATTTATAGATCGGAGATAAACTTCTTCTTAACTTTAAGTTAAAAATCAATAGCTCTATATATTATTAATATTATATTATTCTTGATTCTCTCTTATTTATCTCTGCTGAAGAAGTTATTATTCTTATAACTTGTTTATAAGATAAGAAGAATATTAAGTATAAACATTAAAATGTTACTCTTCATTTTGTGAATATTAAATTTATTAAGAATAAGAAGAATATATTTAAGATTGTTTAATAAGTTATACTTCATTCTGTTCTTGTGCGTATTAATAACTCTGAAATATATTTTCGTTGTTAACTTAATACTTTACGTTTATTTTCAGACATCTTTTTAAAGAAATCAATTCTGAAGTAAGTTCTACTTATAAATCATTTTACTGCTCTACTTCTTAATAATCTCTTTACATATTATTGTATTGCGAAACTTAATATTAAATAGAAAATTGAACTCTTTATAGAATAGACTCTTCATATTAAAGAATATTAAGTAAATTAAAGATCAATCGCTTTACTTTAAGACTCTTCTAATATAGAAAAGATATATATTGCTTATCAGATTATATTTAGTTTTCTGAAATATGAGTTATCGCAGAAAGTTATAATTATCTCGATAATTAATAACTCTGTAAATATTATTATCTTATATCTTTAAAAGATAATTAAAGACGACTCTGATTTGAAGAAGTTAAAAGAGTTTATAATTATTCATCTTTATACTTTGATAACGAAGAAACATATTATATATTAGATGATAAAAGCAAAGCAGTCTCTTCTCAATAATGCTCGTTTATCTATTATTGATAATGTGAACTTAACTTAAGATCTCTCAGAAGTGCAGTATACTGAAGTTATATATAACTTCTATTAGACTAATATAACTAATAAATATTGATATGATATTACTAATAATTATCTTTAGATTATTAATCTTAACTTAGAAATATGAATATTATAAGTTACTGAAATTATTAATATTAACAGCTCTTTCGATAAATTTAATAGATTTAAGAAGTTTACTAATCTTTATTATTAATATTCTTGTGATAATTTTGCTTCTATAAAAATAATTGATTTCAGAGCTTATATTAAATAACTTCGAGAGTATATAATTTAGTAAGCTGACGTTATAATCTATATTCTTTCTTAATTTATCGATATTAATCTTTATTTAATTTACAATTCAGCTCTGATTATTATAAAGAAAGCAGCTAAAGTAATGAAGATAAATATGATTATATTATTAATTTTCTACAATCTAATATTCACGCTTTTAATTAATGATGATAAACAATTAGAATCTGTTATTTAGTCTTTATCTAATCTTTCTAATAATTCTAACATCTTCGTTAATTAGCTAAAGAACTCTCTTTTCACGCGCCTTCATCATATTAATTATCACTATTCAATTCTAAACGAGAATTGTTAAATATAGTTGGAATTTATAAAGATGATTAAGTAGCTCTATTATTATTGAGATAAATTGAGTTTCATAATTTTATTAACTTTATATTCTGAGATAGTGAATAGAGTTAAGATTTTTAATTTGAATTGATTTGAAAAATAGAATTCAATTATATAGCTAAATATATTTAAAGATAAAGCAAAGCTCAAATTCAATTAGAAATTAATATATAACTTAAAGAATGCGAGTCTTATTATAAATATTATGCGAAAGCTGCTTATTAATTATATTATTAAGATCAGTGTTAATATTATGATTCTTATATTATATCACGCTTAATTTCTTCTTTTATTTAACGCGATCACTCTACTTTATTAGACTGAACTTAATCTTTTAGTTATTAACGTTACTATTATAAAGATTAACTTCTTTTAAAGTAAAGAATATAAGATAGTCATCTGTAATCTGATTATAAATTAAAAGATTGAATTTATTAGATTAATAAATTGTCTTAATATTACTCTCTCTTATACTTATTGCGATCTGTTTATTATTAATAATAAAGAAGAGATAGAAAAGAATTATAAGAATAAAGTTAAATATTTTAAAGCTCTAATTAATTACTATAAGAAGTGTTAACTATATTATTAAATGCGAATTATTAATAACTCATCTTATATAAAAGTGAGACGATTAATTTCGAGAAAGAGAGATGAAGATAAGTTGAAGTATATTGAGTAGAGCGGTGATAATAAATTCGCAGTAATTAATGATAAGGCTGAAGCTTCGGAGATTTCTAAGAACAATAATATAATTATTGATTAGAAGAGAGTCTTAAAGAGAGATATTTAGATGAATAAATATAAGTAGACTGCGAATAAGATAGATGCTTATTTAGTAGCGTGATAAAAGTGATCGATAATGAGATTAAAGCTTTAGAGAATTAAGAGAATAAGAATTTAACTATTAATTAGAAGAGAGTTATGAAGAGAGATGCTTAGATAAGTGAAGATGAGTAGATCGCGAATAAGATAGATGATTATTTAGTAGTGTAATGAAAGTGATAATGATATAATTAGAATTGATTACTTAATGATTAGTAGTAACTTTAAATAGAGTAGAAGAATATAGATGTTATAAGATTATACTTAATTTCAAAATCAGTTCATTTTCACTATGTATTAACATTATCTTTATAGCTTTGTTTCTTTGATTTAGTTAATAATTATTAAATATGTTCTTAAATATCTTAATATATTATATTCTATTTTTAAATATTTTAATATATTTTATAATTAATATTAACTAATATATTTAGTTATTAATTAGTAATAAATTATTTACACGTTATATCTTTATAACTTTCGACTTTTACTTCTTATCTATTAGAAACTGTTAAGGCTAACTATAATAAGATTTAAATATTAGAGGATTATGAATAGGAATTACTGTTCTTATAAAAGAAGAGTTAAAGATAGATTATAATTAATAATATAAGTTGATTATAAAAGAAGAATAAGACTATAGAACTATAAGATAAATGATTATTTATATAATTATTATTGATAGATTGTGTATAATACTTCTGAGTGCTCTTTTTAAATATTCTTGAGCACTTACTTTTAAGTATTCTTCTTAAATACTCTTAAGTACTTCTCTTAATATTTATTTCTAATTATCTTAGTTAAATATATCTTTCTGAATTAGATCTTCGTAATTCTAAGAGATATTTATCTGCGAGATCTACTATCTTAGTTATTTATCAGACTTCGGTAATTAGAGTTGAGTTTATTAGCGACTAGTCTGTAATTATAATATTATACTCTTTCGGGTTAGCTTAATCTCTTAAGTTATTTAAACTTATCTTTATAATTTATGTAATTTCTACTTTCTTCTTTCTTTATTATATCTCAGTATTATATTAGTAAATCTTTCTCTTATAAATAATATTAGATTTAGATGAAGAAGATAATTTTATTAGAAGTGCTAGTTATAATTACGTGTTCTATTTATATCGGGCGGGATTATCTTTATATATTTTCTAAGAATATTTTAAAGTATTTAGAGTGTATCTATTATAATATTTATTATAATAGTAACTTCTCAGAGATCAACTTTTAAAGATTATAATAGAAAGAGTTACGTTTAAAGACTGCGCGGAAGATAACTCTTCTATATCTTTAATAGGATACTGCGGAGATAATAAGCCTGAACTCTTATATTAAGTCTCTTCGGGTGGCTTAGAATAAGATGATTACTCGGGAGATTAAGTCTCTAAAAGAGCTTAATTGAGAAGAGAGATATTTAGGAGAGAAAGAGTTATTAGCTAATGTGGAATTACACGTTACTTTTAATAAAGAGTAACTAACTACTTTCTTTAGTTCTTCTTATATTAAGAGTTCCGGCGGTAATAATTCTTAAGAATCGCGGGGCTGAGATTTGTTTCTGATTCTTACATATTTTCTAATATATTATATTCTAACTATTTTATTAGATAATAAGTTTTATCTTTAATCTCTTAATTATTAAGTATTTTTTTCATCTTATACTTCTGATCTTGATTATTTAGTTAAATCGAAGTCTATTTAGTATTCTTTAGTGCGGGTTTTAGAAGGGAAATGTTAAATATAGAATAAATTCTTATAATATCTGAGAGTTTAAGTCTATAAATTAATTTATCTAAGACTTTCTAAATTAGATAGAAATTAAGTTTCGTATAATCTAGTTTTATACTAAATCTTTTAGTTTTAATATTTTAGCGAAGTAAATATATTAAGTTCTCTTCTTTAAGATTTGATCTATTAATCCTCTTAGAATTATAGTATATACTAGACTTTTAACTAATAAATTTAAGATCTTTTATTAATTCTTAATATAGATTAGTTAATAGTTATATATTAGTAACTAACTTTTATATAAGTTATTTCATTTCTCTTAATTATTTATATAAGATTAATTCTCATCTGTAATTAGTATAGAAGGATAATACTTTAGTTACTATTAAGACACTATTATATACGAACTATACTAGTAATAAGAGTACTATTTAATTATTCTAGCGATAATTTATATAGTATCGTAGATACTGTTTTAGTATCTAGTTAATTCTTTTAGTTTATCCGTTTATTTATAGATGATAAGCTGTAAATAGCTTATATTTAATTCTGAGTTAGTTCATTAATAACTTCTAGAATTTAGAAGTAAATAGTTTATCTTAATTAAAGATGATCTCTACTAATATATTATAATTTGCGAATATTATTTATAAAAATATGTAGATTAAGTCTTCGGCGTTTAATACTTTTATATAATTAATGAAGTAAATATATTTTATTAATCTATTAGTAATAATTAAAATACTGTTATAACTAACTTTAGTTATTAAATTCTTAGATAATAATAGCTTAATAATAAAGTTTAATATAATAGATTTTTATGTTCTCTTAAATTATTTTAGAGATTACATCTTCCTATATAATTTATATCGGAAGTGCTTGATTTTCTAATAAGTATTATAGTTAGTAATTTACTGCTGAACCGCTTTATTTATTTCTAGAAAATAATAGGATCTGAAAATGTGTTTTAGAATCTTCTCTATTTCTTGATATTTATAAGACGTCTTCTTATAATATTATTAAATGATCGTTTGCTTTTTTTTTTTATAATATATATCAGTTCTTTATATAAGATTAGCCCGCTATCTTGTTTTTAAAAGGCTGAATATTTTTCTAAATTCTTTTAAATTTCGCGGGATAAATAATCATTTAATATAATCTAATAATTCGGTCTTTCTAATCTTAATTAGAGATCTGGAATGTTAAAGTAATTATAGTATGATTATATATTATGGATCCATTCTTATTCTCACGTAAGACTAACTATAGCGCGGGTTTAATATCTCGGGCGTGATTTACTTAATAATTTAAAATATCTACTTTAGTGTTATCATTTTCTTTTTAATAGGAAATTTTAAAGTTATAGATTAATAATAGCTTGAACTACTGTATCTAGCATCTGTTTAACATCTTAATAGTAGTGAAGTATAATAGATTTTTATAATTTATATATACTTTTATAGAATACTTAGATTCTTCTAAGTATACTTATCACTCGCTAAACGCGGTAATTATAACTAGAAGTTTCTTATTATAAATCTCGTAGTTAAATTCCGCTAAAATCATCTTTCTAAAATAGAAAATAATGAGTCTTAATCATTCTTCGTTATTAGATTAACTTATACATATACTAATAGTATAGTCTGATGCATTTATCTTAAGCACGATTTATCTCTCAGAATTAAATATTATGAGAATAGAAGCTGTTATAAATTTCTGTTTTAGCTTCTAAAATAAAGACTCTACTTCTATTTTTTAGATAAAAAATACTTTCTTCTAAGTTATTTATGTTAGAAGGGCGGTCATCTTTAAGTAACCCGTAATAAATCTTTAATAGAAGTTAGTGAATCTGAGAAATAATTATAATTTCTTTACTAATATAGATTATAATTATTTTAGTATGATTATTATCTTGAATTTATTTATCTAGATCTCTATAATTATTAAGATGAATCTAAGAAACTTAATACTTTACTTATAAAACTTACATTTCTTAATCTTTACTAGTAAATTTTTTGTTTGAAGAGCTTAAAGCATCTTTTAAATATATTTAATATATTTATTCTTAATTTCCGAGTATATAAGAATATCATTTAAGTAGATAATATAGAACTGATTAAGATATTCTCTTAGAATATTATTTACTAAAGATTAAAAGAAGGCGGGAGCGTTTATTAATCTAAAGAGTATAATCAGATACTCATAATAATTATAATAAGTTTAGAATGCGATTTTTCATTTCTCTCTCTTCTTCATTCTCATTAAATTATACGCTCCTCATAAATTAAGTGTAGTGAATCATTTTACTCTATAAATATGATTATATAACTCTGAGATCAATAATAATGCGTACTGATTTTTTATTATAATATTGTTTAGTTACTGATAATTAATATATAGACGCATTTCATTATTAGATTTTAGAATAAACAGAACTGAGTATTCTATAAATAAAGTTAAAGATTAAATAAACCTCTTCTTCTAATTCTTATTAAGATATTTCTGTAAAATCTTAAGTTTCTTTTTAGAAAGAGAATAAATAGATTTGTAAGTAGATTTCTTATTAGATTTTAAAGAAATCTTATAATCTTAGAATTAGTGCTTAGATAATACTAATGCGCTTTTATTTTTAATAAATAAATGTTTAAATTCATTATATTTCAGCGGATACTCAGAAAAACTCTCTATTATCTTTATTAGATATCTATTATTAAATTTTATTTATACTACTTTTATAAACGGTATTATAATTATATTTGCTTTATAATTATAGTTAGAAAAGCTGATAATTTATTATTTCTAATTAACTACTAAATTATGAGCTTCTAGTTATAAGATGCTTAGAATGATGTTATACTTAATTTTTATAATATTTAATACTACTTATTTTATATATTACTGAATATTAAGTTTTAGTAAATAAGTTTCTATTTTAATCTATTCTTAATCTTATCCG
>JAABUK010003013.1_pt1 | contig 29106 bp, 20 predicted proteins | sample 5559141 | NCBI WGS metagenome assembly JAABUK01 (sample SAMN10711869, study PRJNA513367) | rock metagenome | isolation source: Antarctica rocks | place: Antarctica: Victoria Land, Pudding Butte nord | collected 2016-01-03
AGCGGGTGTGCATGGGAAAGGGGAGGGAAGAGGTAGTACTCACCCAAACAGAAGACCAACCTTAATTCCAGCTCTTGATTTAGCACCAAGTCCCGCCTTCCGATTCATCTTCTCCCACTCCCTCACGAACCTCGACCCAAAATGCGGATCCCAGTCTTCGGTACTGTCGACGTCGCCGTGGGTGTTCGCATCCTCTAACCATCTCGTCGCTCCATCAACAAGACGGTCTCTCGCTTCATGGCCATTCCTAGCCAAGATACGAGGCAATCCGTACACAAGCTTGAGCATGTTCTCGTCAAAAACCCCGAAGTCCCTGGCGAAATCGGGATTCAACTCCAGCACCCTTGAGCCGAGGAATGCAGTCGTCGAGGCAGTGAACATATTACCCTTGAGCCATTCGTAGAAGTTGACTGTGGCCCATTCTGCCTCCTCGTCCTGATTCCCGGCAAGAGGAGGGATCTCGTCCGTCCTTTCTAGCGCTTCACCGAAGACCTCCATGAATTTGGCGGTCAGGGAATCGACAGCATGTGGCGGCAGCAAGAATTCCTGATAGATCTTCTCAATATCGAACATCCGATTCCGTTTTCCCATATCTGAGACTTTTCCTTCGTCGTCACGGGCTGGCTGCTGGACCAGGTCCACGTCATGCTCGGAAAGGCCGAGGACGGAGACCATTATCTGGCGTTCAAGCTTGTCGGAGGAGAGATATCGGGACATTTTGAACATCGATTGGATGTTCTGGACGCCGGAGATGATGTAGCATTTTACTGGGCCCATACGGGTTGTGCAGATGTCGTGATTGGGACCTAGCGTTTTCCTGAACGGGGCATTAGGAATTTAGTGTGAGCGAGTGAAGCAAAGGATATTAAATAAGAGAAGCAAGGGAGCACATGGGATAGACGAGGAATGGTTCTTTCTTCCACAATACGAACCAATGCCTGCCTACCTCATATTCGCCCAAAACGTTGCCTGTTCCTTGAGAAACCCAATCGAGCTGCCGAGCCATGGAAGCGAATAGGGTAACAAAAGTGGCTCCGTCGGATGGTCTTCGTCCTTCCCAGCTGCCAGCCTCTTCGCATGGGCTCGGAATTGGGACGTCGTGATCATCCATGTCGAGCCGAGAATCAAAGCGGCTGCAATTGAAAGGAAGAAAAGCGCTTGAAAGATTGCCAACACAATTGGGGGAATCAGCATGCTGGTAATGTAGAGGAAGCGAGAAGAAAGACGTTCATTATCTAAGTGAGGTGCTGCATTACTTCAAGGAGAGAGCATGCAGAAGATCGCATAAGCGGTGAAGAAGTTCGGGGCTGCTGGAGCGATGACTAGGAGCCATCTTCAAGCTAACTTAGCATTGGATACCTTTCGAAACATTCAATACTGAAGCGGGTAACATGATAATGAATGATGAACAGCACAAATGGTAGTGGAATAGGGTCGGTGGATTTAGGAGCAAGTGATGGTGAGATGCCGCGTGAGGATCCTCCCTTAACTCCTTGTGAGACGAGAATCTTCGAGGTGGAAGAAGACTGGGTTAATTGTCTATGTTCTGCGAAATACCGATGATTTCGAAGATTGTATCTCTTTCGTCACGACACATGCTCACGAAGGCGAAGAACGCTTTGGCTCAATCCAATCATTCTCATTCATCTCTATCAACCAAGTACCTAACTTTCCACTCTCCACATGCAAATCCGACCGATCAATCAACGTGATCACCTCTCGAGAAATCAATCGACCATTAGAAATTGAAGAATTAGAAGGACAAGGCTAAACGCTGCAAAAATCAATCACTCCCCACGAATCGACCAGTCTAAGTTAGTGGTGAGAACAAAATCCGTTTTAGGACGCCCGATTCTTGGTCCCTTAGCGCCGCCATCAAGGAGTGCGCATCTGTACGCGAATGATGATAAGGTACAGGCGAGGGTTTCGTTGTGTTCATGACATAAAAGTATGCGATGGTGGAATGTACATTCGAATCGTTGCAAGAGGGAAGCCTTGCTTCAGAGGTGTTGCCGCGGTAAGGGCGTCTATGGCTTAGATAGTTGTTCCTTGCGGAAGAAGAGGAAGAAGCCAGCTAGTGGACAGATCAGTCAGGATTCAGTGGTGACATGGGTGAGATTGAAGACTTACCGCAGATGAGTAAATTTAAAGCCAGGGAGATGAAGAACCAAGGCTCCCACATTGCTGAGATTCCTCCAGAGATGTCGGGGGAAATCGGTCCAGGACCAATCTTGTTTGGTGCGAAGGCTCTTGCGCAGATGGTGGCAACTGAACCGAGTACTTGAGCAGCCAGAAGGGTGAAGGCAATATGCACACGAGTCAACGTCTGAAGCAGGATCATACCGAAGCCGACGCCTTGGATAGAGTCCAGTACGCCGAGCCACAGCCACAGTGATCTGGAAACCAGGGCTCCGGCCGTGTAACCACCAGCCCATGGCACGTACTGCCCAATGTTCGATGTTCCCCACCAGATCTGTGCCCAACGAGGTGCGCCTAGACCGATAGCGAAGACGGGAAGAATCCAAGAATGATCCTTTGACAGTACGGAGAAGATCCACAAGAAGAGGGCCCAGATGATACCGAAGAACAAGACGACAAGCAAAACGATTTGCCATGCGGACGTGTGGTTGCTGCCCCACAAAAAGGCCCAATTCCGACCATAAGGTGCCGATAGGAAGAAGTTTTGGATGATGATAGCAACGAAGAACCAGAGGATGATCTTACGGCGAGTAAGTGACCGATAGAAGGATGGGACCTTGCCTGGCGCTTGACGATAGTAGTTCGGAAGTCCAAACCACATTAAAGTGCCAGTTATCCAAAGCATGATGGCAATGGGGAACGTTATAGCACTCATCTTCCAAGTGTCTGCAATGGGCGTCCCTTCAACGACACCGGCATTGGTCTTTTTGGTGAGATAGGAGCCCCAGAACCAAAGTGCAACCACATAGGCTTGCTGCGTTCCTTGGATGACACAGGCACGGAAGACCCACGCCTTGACGGGCGCCCCACCTTCGTCACCAAAATTGAGTGCAAAGAAGATTGAACCAGAAGACGAAGCGGTGGCATAGAGGGCCGTGCCAACGTTTTGGATCCAGCCGCGAGTGGCCGCGGAACTGCTAAAGTGGGCGCATCCAATAACCATGAAGGCACAGCCATAAAACAGGAATGGTGTACTGAGTGCAACGACCGATTTGAAAGACCGGAATACAAACCACCACAGGATCGATGTAACCAAATAGATGGCCGCAATCGCGTAAAGCTTGGCGGCTGTCTGACCAACTTCTCCCGTCAGAAGAGTGATCTGGTAAGAATTGGCTGCAATGATCTGGCCGAATCCAAGGAAGAACGAGTAGACTGGCCAATCGCCAATGCGCATCTGCATCCATTTCCTCAGCCCAGTTGGTGGTACGTAGTCTTTCCCAAGCAGGAATTCATCGCCCGAGCCCTCCTTCCCGTCGGAACCAGATCCTCGACTGTCAAGATCCTCGTTGAAAATAGACCCCGCAGGCGAAGGGGCACGAGAGCCGCGATGCTTGTGGAAGATTGACGGGGCTGGCGAATGTGTCCGACCCAGTTTGGCGTCTCGAAAACGCTGAAACCATTTCTTCTCCGACTTGACCAGGTAGTCTTCAATAGAGAGTTGTGACTCGGAATTATCTCCCTTGAGAGTTTCCAATTTTTTCGAAAATGCGTCATAGTACTCTCCGGTGCTATCGGTGAAAAATGGATCAACCTTCTGTAGATTGAAGTCTTTCTTATCACCGACAACAGAGTCGAGAGATAGCATCGAGGCATTGCTCAAGCGATTGGAAGTTGCATCACCGGCAAAAGGCCTTGCAGGGGGTAGAAGCCCGTCGTCAGCGTGGGGCGTGGTAGGCACCGAAGGGGGGGTATTCGAAGCTCGCAGGAACGATGTATGTGGGCTGTCGGCCGGTGGAGGACCATGGCTTGATTTCCTCGGTGATAAGAAATCGCGGTTTATTGGTGGAAGTGGTGGTGCGCCACCATGGGGTTGCATCCTCCGACTTGCCTCAGCCTCCTCAGGTGTTAGAGTGTATTCATCTTCGCCGTAATAGCTGGGTATGACATCTTCGTCGCTATCCTCTTCATAGTCTGTTACTGCCATACCAACGGCATTCTCGTCTTCATCTTCAGGCACTGCGGAAGGAGTCGACTTTCGTAATCTCCGTCTTCCTCGTCTTTCACTGGGTTGCGCGCTCAAATGGCCAGGACCAGATCGGACACCGAGAGAGAGCTGTCGGCTGAGGCCGGTTTTTGGCTTCTCCTCAAATCCACCTGGACTTTGGTCTCGGCTGTAAACGATGGTGTTTCTAGACTGTGGCCCAACTTGGCTCAATTTATTCAAACCAACATAGCTGTTGCTTCTTGAATGCGACATCGGTGGTGTTTGCATCCCTGCGGGCGTTTCTCGGCCATCCTGGACGGATCTAAACGGTGTATTGACACCAGAAGATGACATTCGCTCCCCGTGGCCTTTGCGCACTTCCTTGTTGTGTATCCGAATGGCAGTCGATTGTAAGATCTCGAGGTCTTCTACCCACTGTGCCACAGGGAATCGCTGTTTTGCAGATCTTGCTCGCATCATAGCTCTAACATCGTGCTTGGAGTTCAAAGCACCTTCGATAGCCAGATGGAACTGGTGCAGCAAATGGGTCGTTGTCGTGCTCTCCACAGTGTACCACCAGCCTGGCATTTGTCCTAATCCACCGACTCTGGCCCCAATACCTAGAGCTCCTTTCCGGCCGAATTCGACGGCAACAAGACCAAAGGGCTCATCACGAGATGGAATCAGAGCGAATTCAGCACCCGAGAAGATGTAAGGCGGCAGAGCGGTGAATTGAGGCTTCGAAAAGACACGGCCCGGATATAGCTTCATCATGCGCTCAAGTTTCAGAGCAGCGAACTTTCCATAAAGGTCGATGACTGGCCCAATGCAAATGAGCTGGACATCTTGGTGCTCTTCAAGAACCGATGGAAAGACGTCAGCAATCAAGTCAACCCCCTTTTGCATAGACCAACGCCCAACAAATACCAAGAGTTCTGCTCTCGGATTCTGTTCCAGACCAGCCCATTCTTGTGCTTGTCGCTTCAATTCGACACGCCCTGATTCAAAGGCTGGATCGACTCGGATATCGTCTTCTTTCGGAAGCTCTTTGTTCCATTCGCCAGTATCCGAAGGATCAGGATTCGGCAGGTTTCCGACCTTCTTCAACCCCCAGAAGATTGGGTACCGAGCATAGGAACGTTTACCATACTTCTTAGAGACGCCAACGGCTCCAAAACCTTGTTGGTGAACTCTAAGGTAGGAGGCACCCGAGTGGAGAAGATTGAAGACCTCGCCAAATTGGACATAGCGCGCTGCGACCTCGGGATCCAGATTGAAAACCGCGCAGACTTCTTCGCGCTCCTTCTGCGTTCGCATTGGCCACAAGCCTTGGAATTCGGCGTTATGTAGCGAAAGACAAGAGGGAATGGTCTGTGGGAGCAGATAGAGAGGAGCAATTGAGCCGTGATAGTCGTTGATATGATAGAGATCGATAGGGAAGCGCTGGATAGCCAAAGCCACGCATTGATTCCAGGCAGAGTAATAGATGGCAGAGTCCAAATCGTCCATGCGAGGCGGATAAGGCTCAGACTTCGTTTGTTGTCGGAAGACTGGAGCATCGAGGAGGACGTAGGTGATATTGCGAAGAACGTGATACTGCACCTGCACCTCGTAGGGGTTGCCGAGGATATTTACGCTCATCGGCTCCGCTCGTTGGTCTTCAGGATAATCGACTCCTCCCACGCAGGGAACGACCCAAATGAGATCTTGATGACCCAGATTCTTTCCCATCAACTGGGCCATGACACCCAGGCCGCCGATTTTGATCTTTATTGCCCAATCTTCGATGTCGTACTCCATAGTTGCGATCAGTACCATACGACGGTGAGCACCTTTGTTGGCGAACATTGAATTTGACTGCAGCATGCCGGATTTATTGCCTAACCTCATCAGTGGATTGAGAGAGTCACCATCTCCACCTTTACCCCTCTTGAAGGCCCGGCGCACAGCCAGGGGAATCAAATTGGTCTTTTCCGAGATACCAATTTGGTTGAACTTGACCTGGTAAAAGGATTTCATGAAAGCCCAAACACCAACGGCTCCAGTAATGATGGGAATTATCCAAAGCAAAAAGAACAAGGCCATCTGCTGATACTTGGATCCCACAGGCAGTAAGTCGAACCGCAAATTGCCGTCGTTTAGTTCGATGCGCCATGCCAAATATGGATTTGGAGGATGCGCAGTAATATTCAAGGTGACAGCTGATAGCGCAGACGGTGGAAGTCGGTCCAGAATACGATCTCCATCTGCGTCACCGAGCACGAAAGACCGATCGGGTTTGCCATCGGGATTGATGCCCCAAATGTTGATCTGAGCAATTGCTGGCCATTCCGTCATGAAGGTGTGCTTCCAACGTTGATCGCCTCCCAGCTGCAACTCGTTGTTTAAACCGGCATCGTAGCCATATTGATTGTATGGTCCGTTGAGGTAGAGATGAGGAAATCGACGAGGAGTCTGCCTGGAATCTAAATCACCTTGCTGAACATGATCGCTGCTTCCTGCCAGGCGGCTCCAGTATTCGAGTCTAACGTGATCTCCCTTCCAGGCCTGCAGCTTTGTGCCCGACCAAGGCTGGCTGGGAACGGAGTCGTTGCCGCCTTTGTAGGGCATCCAGTCGGAGAATGTAGTACCCCAGTTCAACGAATACCGCCACTTGTCAGCGCCAGCCGCATTGTGCGAAACATACAGATCTCCCTTTGAGTCTTTGTGGAGTAGGTCTGTGGTGTAATTAGCTTGGAAGGGGAAAACCATGGGGTTTTTGGTTTGGCCAATGCGGAACAAAAAGTGGTCGACGGCATTAGTCCCGTCACCGCCTCCTGATACAGAAGCGTTGTTGACGGTCAACTGGTGAATGCCATTCTCGACCCCATCTAGTGTTGCTGCCCATTTCCAGGCTCCCGCAATCCCACCAATGAATTCTGGTGCTTCCGGGTCAGCCAGATTGCTGCAGGAAACGCTACCAGTATTGACCGTAGGTTTGTTGCCAGCAAGCGTTGTAGAGTTGATCGTTATGGAGTCAGTGACGCTGTTGCACTCCATCGCGGCGGAGAAATGGATCTCAACTTTCACTGATTCAACGCCAGCAGGCGCCACCGTGGAGGTCAAACGCGCATCGTGCCCGGGAATAAATTTTGTGATCATAGGTTTTGGAGCGATCCACTTTTCTTTTGGCACGTACGCTCGGAAGTCCCACCCTTTCATGGTCAATGAGTCTGCGCATCCATTAAGCTTGGTACTTCCATCAAAGCCTAGGGTACGAGGGCCGTCCTTCAGCTTGATCTCGTCGTGAGGGAAGAACAGATTCTTGACCGTAGTTCCAGAGTCAAATGGCGCAATGAGAGCGGTAATATTGAGTCCAGTATCGTTGTTACTGCAGTCGAATTTGTAATCAACTGTTCGATTGTCATTTTGGTACACTAACCACACAGATTGATTGGCATTTGCACCTCGAAGGTCTTGAACACCTTCGAAGCGACCTCTCAGAACAGACCACATCCCCGTCTCAGTTGGTACGCCGTTTGAACCAGGGTATTGGACCTGAGTAGTCTGGTTCGATAGTTGGATCAGAGAGAAGCCATCCTTGAGTACTGGAAAGTCTTCGCGCATTTGGAACATGTGACGAATGATGTTCCGAATTGGATGCGAGGGATCACGATGGTCGAGGCTGTTAGAGTAGTCATTACACCCATGAATCGCCTTGTCCAACGGGAATTTGAAGTACTGGGTCGAGTCCAACCCGTAGCATCCGTGAATTTGCCACGCTGTTGCAGAAGTCATCGACTGACGACCGAAAATGTAATTGGACGCGGTATTGTCGAGCACGTAGAAGGCCTGCTCCTCACCCCACAGAACCAGCGGAATACCAGGCAGATGAATGGTCGTGATAAACTGACCAAGGAGATACTTTTGGGTCCCGTTCTTGATCGCAGGCCATCGAAAAACATCCTGATTGGTCACGCCGTACATATGTCGAGGATCAAACTGGCCCGTGTTGACGTTGACGAAATCATTGGTGAGAAGGAAGGTATTCCATGCGTCGACCCAATTGACGGGGGAATCATATCCAGCAGCCAGGTTGCCGTCCATTCCCAAAAATCTTGTCATGGACCGATAGGTAGAATAATGGAAAGCGGCCGCATCGAGCGCACCGTTGTCGTGATCTCGGATGAAAAACCGTTCCTGCGAATTATTGGTCATTTTGATGGCGTCGAGAATACTTCCAGGGAGCATATCCGGCTGTCTTCCACGGCCAATGTAGATGGAACCAAAGGTGTTTCCACCAGTAATTTCTCCTGGCAAGAAGAAATTGTTCTTGCCATATCGTCGCGCACACTGTCGTAGATAGGCGTTCATTTCAGCCATGGCATCGACAGTCGACTGTGTAGCTTTATCGTAACGAAACCCGTCGATATCGAGCATAGCAATCATGATACAATAGAAGCGCTCTAGCTTGTTTCGGACGGGCGGGTGCCACTCTCGAAGACGATCTTGCACGGACGCGAATTTGGACAATTGACGTTGCCAATCAGGGAAAACACCAAAAGCTTCGGTGTCGCCATATTGGTCGAACTCGCTGTTGAAGCAACCCTTCATGCGGTTGGTCACATCAGGGCCAACAGGATAGCCCGTTTCAAGCCAGAGGCGAGGATAGCTGCACGTTGCGTTGTAGTTGTTGCCGACCTGAAAGTCCAGATATTGCCTGTTCGTCTTGTATTGGACTTGGTGCTCGCCTAGACTGAATGGGGTGGTCGTGTTCAGAAAGCCATCGAAGCCGATGAGATCACCGAGACTTGAACAGGGTCAGCAATGAAATGAGGAAGAGGAACATGGATAGCAGCACTCACGTGGCCATTGTATTGTCCATGAGGACGTACATGCCTCTACGGTGTATCTCATCAACCGCAGCTCGCCAGGTGGCGATGGTTCCGAAATGCTTATCAAGAACTGTCAGGTCGAGGGGGGAATAGCCGTCAGCACCCCACGGTTGATTCATAAAGACTGAACCAGCGAGATAAAGTCCCTAAGCACGTCAGTCAGTCAATGTAGGGTCCAGGTTCGTAGAAATCGGTACTTACTTTGATACCCATGCCTTGGAGGTAATCCAGGGTATCCACGAGTCCGGAGACATCACCACCATGCCGCATTTGATTCGAACTCAGATCATGCTCATAGACCGTCCCGTTGATGTTATCGTTCGTGGGATCGCCATTGGCGAATTTGTCCAGAAAGAGCGTGTAGAAGGGGAATCTCCAGTCCTCTGGAGAAGGTGTAAATTTGTGTCCATCCCACTCGCCCCAGTAATTCAGTGGATCTTTTGCCGTCTGATTCTGATTGAGATTGTAGTCGACATAGCCAGGGTCATATTTGAGTGCTGTCGAGATAGCTGCAAGCAGCACCCACAGCAGGCCCAGCGGGCCTGCCTTCATGATGTGCGACAAGTAGTAGCACGAAAGGCTAAGGACAGACCATGCGTGTTGTTGAATCACCGTACGGGCGAAGAGTGATCCGAACGGCTACTGGAAGATGTGTCGGTTTTCCACGGCAGAGGGGTCGACTCGTTGTGAGAGAGAGCAGGTCGAAGTGGTCGTGTGCCGTTCCGTTTCAGGCCGACTTTGGTACCGAAGTCAGGGGAAGGTACCAGTTGAACGAGTGTGAGGAGCAGAGCTTTGCTGGCCTCCAAAGTTGATTTCAGATATCGAGGTTTGAGATGAAAGAGCAAGGAGATGAAGGCAGTGCTAGCGAAGGTGTGCGTTCGAGCAGGTGGCTGTCAGACAAGCCTCATGAGAGGGATTGAAAATGAGTACTGCGATGGAACTTTAGCCAGAATGGACGGCTTTTGGCATCCAGAGGCTAGAGGCAAGGCTCTAGCACGAAACGGTCAGACGCGATGCAGCCCCTTTCATGTCCTGCTGGGTTTGATCAAGGTTCAAGCAGACAGAAAGGAGAGCGGGGAGCCGGTGGAGGCTGGTGCATTACAAGCTTGCGCCCGTCGCGTTACAGTACTGGCCAGCCGCTGCCAGGGTCATGATGTCTCCTGCTCGGCTGCTTAGAAGGCATTGCGGTACGAGCAGGGAGCGAGGGCAGAATGGTCCGCCAGTGAGCGTCGAGGAGACGTGAAGCTGGATGGGTAGCAGTGATGCAAGAATGCGCTACGAACCACAGTACAGCACAGCGTGGATCTTCGTGTTGACCTAGCCCGGGATGACACTGCCACCCTCACTCAGCACTGGTCTATTTGCAGACTTACGCTGACCCAGCTCACCTGCAGCCCGCTCGCTGGCCTCGCTCTCGTATGCCGTCGCCCGTCCAGAGACTCGAAGAGTCTGCCCGATGGTGACAGCATGTCCAGAAGAGCCGCATGGACCACAGACCTTGAAACGATGGTCGGGGCCAAGAAGCATGCATAACTCAAGGCGTAGGCGGTGCTCCTGGGACTGAAACGATTCTTCGCTTTACAACTACACTTCGACGTCAGATCTTCCATCCAACCCTCGAGTCTTTGTGTGAAGCCTCGCGAGGCTGAGACGAAGCCATTCCGATCTCTGTGCATTGCTGAACGATCTCTACCGAGCTTCAACAGAGGGAGCTATTGTCAAGGTCGCTGTGGCTCTGCCGTTGCTGATCTTGCAGCAAGCTTCCGGTCAACAACAATGCTACGTAGTCTGGTAAACGCGTGAAAGATCAGGTTCTGCGTCGGCACGGGCAGCCTGATCGGCGGGGCGAAGGCTGGCAACCGGTCAGCTTTCCCAAGATTGACTCCAACACAATGGTTATGCTGGCTGCACAGCATTCGGGCTCCTTGACCTCCGATTTGTCCACACACCAGAGCACCCTTCCAGTACCTGTCACTATCTTGAGATGCTTCTACTGGTAAAGTTCGACATCTGATGGTCGTCCTTGGAAGCTTACAAAGCAAAAAGATCTTAGATTAGGAGTTTTGCGTGACCAAGGGGTTCCGACTCCCAATGTTTCCTCATATCAAGTTCAGCCCCAGCTTATCGCTGCGCCGGCAAGATCTAAAAGCGGAGTCTCCTTACCCGGGCACGCCGTAAGCAATTTCCAACGTTGGCCGTGATTCTGTGGCATTCTTATCGATCCTTCTAAGCCCTGTCCTAACCTTGACACGGCTGGCAACGACACTGGCACAATGCGGAGTGGCAAACGCGAAATTTATGAGCTCTAATTATCTTGCGTAACATCTTTGATCAAAAGAAGGGTGAGGCAGAAGCGTAACGAACGATTGAAGTTTGGTGCCACAAGCCGCGCATACGGAAAAGTGTCCAACATTGACCGACATAGCAGCTCATAACTGTTATGTGCGGAGTATGTCGCCGAGTTTGGCAAGGGCTCGATGCTGCTTCAGCTGCAGGGACATTGTTGCAGCGAATCCTTGCAAATTGCAGTGGCTGGTCAGATAAGACGCGAGATGCGTTTTGTCCATGCGTCTGATTGGTGAACGCCGCACGGGGTGTCAACAATGTAGGAATATGCAATTTATCGGTCTCCTCATGTTCTTCATTTCCAGCATTGCTGTACTGCGTAGGGCGTGGACACTGGGCAGCGCGTAATGGATGATTTTCGTATTGTTGGTGAAAAAGTGCTGTATCTTGCGTCCCATGTATCGACGTTACCGCCAATACATGGAGCAAGACGACCCCTTTCTTTGCCAGTGAAAATGGATTGCACGTCGCTTTCTTTTTCGCAAAGGTTTTGCATCTGTGGAGCTTCTATCATCTTGCTGACGCTTTTTCATCTCGTTGACCGCAAGGTATGAGTTTGAGGAGGCCAGGGTCTTTCGAAGGATCCCTGCGTACACAAGAAAAAAGGGGGAGCCTTACCGCATTCTCACCAATTGAAGAAGTGAAAAGACGCACTATGCAACTTATCTCATGACGTGACAGAGCTGGCTGGCAAAGGTTCCAAAACATTTAGGTACAGGGTCACGATGCGAAAAGAATCTACTTGTATACTGCTTCACCACTCCAAAGGCTCGGTCTTCTCTTCACCCCTATTCGTCTTCGGCACGGGCGCTGCTTCTACCTTGACTGGTCCCGTTCTGTTTCTCTTCAGATAAGCACTTCCATCCAACCAGGGCGTATCTAGCGTTCTCCTGCTCTCGAATTTACTGATTTGGTCCTCCATCTGCATTGTAAGTCCAATATCGTCCAATCCATTGACCAAACAGTGTTTTCGAAATTCCTCCACGTTGAAGTCTGCCAACTTGTTGCCTGGTGCATCTTTCACCGTCTGGTTAACTAGATCGACTTCAATCTCATGCCCTGCTTTGGCCTCTGCCGCAATTTTCTTGAGGGCGGCTTCATCCGATATGACTAGCGGGAGCATGCCATTCTTGAATGTGTTGTTGAAAAAGATATCAGCATAGGATGGTGCAATGATACACTTGATGCCAAAATCAAGCAGCGCCCATGGAGCGTGCTCGCGTGAACTGCCACACCCGAAGTTTGGTCCTGTAACAACAAGGATCTTCGCTCGCCGGTAAGGTCCTTGGTTCAAGATAAAGTCCTTGTTCTCTAAACTATCTTCATTGTATCTCAGAGGATGAAACAGAGCACTGCCGAGGCCAGTTCTCTTGATCGTCTTCAAAAACTGTTTCGGAATGATAGCATCTGTGTCGACGTTTGCTTTGTCCATTGGCGCTGCGATTCCTTTTAGTGTCGTGAACTTTGGTAACCCGCCAGCAGCTTTTGTGGCAGCGAAATTCGCATGTGGCTGACTATCTTCTGGAATGTCCATGATCCGATCAAGCTCTTCCTCGCTGTCAACCTCCTCAACGGCTGGAGCAACGTCCATTTTAGGCGAAGCCTTCGCAGGTGTTGCGTTCTTACTTGTAAGTTTTCGTACGTCGGCCAATTTCCCTACCACAGCAGCAGCTGCCGCCATGACAGGGGACATCAAGTGCGTTCTACCGAGAGCTCCTTGACGGCCCTCAAAATTCCGATTTGAGGTGCTTGCACAACGTTCCCGAGGTGACAGAATATCAGGATTCATGCCCAAGCACATCGAGCAACCTGCTTCTCTCCACTCGAACCCAGCGGCAATGAATATCTTGTCGAGACCCTCTGCTTCGGCACGTTCCTTGATGAGGCCAGATCCGGGCACGACCATTGCTCGTTTGATGTTAGGTGCTACCTTTTTCCCTTCGACTATTCGCGCTGCAGCTCTGAGATCTTCAATGCGAGAATTTGTGCAGGACCCGATAAATATCTTATCGAGTTCAATTTCTTGCATTGGTGTGCCAGCCTTGAGGCCCATGTACTCCAGAGCTCGCTCCGCGCTCCTTCTCCTGTTCTCATCAGCAAAGTCGCTTGGACTCGGCACAACTCCCGTGATGGGAACTACATCTTGCGGCGAGGTACCCCAAGACACGGTGGGAACGATATCCTTGGCGTCGATGAAGACTTCTGTGTCGTAAGTAGCACCCTCATCAGACCTGAGACTCAGCCAATAATTGACTGCTTTCTTCCATTCGTTGCTCTCAAGTTTCGGAGCGAGAGGTCTTCCTTTCAGGTAGTCGATTGTGGTTTGATCTGGAGCTACCATGCCAGCACGAGCACCGGCTTCGATGGACATGTTGCAAATCGACATCCTTGCTTCCATGCTGAGGCTTCGAATGGCAGCACCACAGTATTCGATAACAGCTCCGTTCCCACCTGCGGTACCGATCACACCGATTGTATGGAGAATGATGTCTTTGCTGGATACGCCAGGAGAAAGCCTGCCGTCGACCTGTATTCGCATGTTCTTACTCCTCTTCGTGATCAAACATTGTGTGGCCAGAACATGCTCGACCTCACTTGTGCCGATGCCAAAAGCTAGGGCGCCAAATGCCCCATGGGTTGATGTGTGGCTGTCACCACAGACAACAGTCGTGCCTGGAAGAGTGAATCCTTGCTCAGGTCCAATGATGTGCACTATCCCTTGTCGTTTGTCTCCCAGGCCGAAATAGGTCAGACCAAAATCTTTCACATTGTCCTCCAATGTCTCGCATTGTATTCGTGAATCCCCCTCCTTCACAAACTCGGCAACGGTTTTGAAATTCTTTCGTGGGGTAGTAGGGACATTCTGCTCTTCATCAGCAACAAGGACGTTCTATTCATCAGTATACATGTACATGATCCGTGGTTGCGAGGGTGCAATCGGGCCTGCGGACTTTGCGCCCAGCATTCTTCAGTCCCTCAAAGGCTTGCTGTACACTGTCAGAGATCGGTGTAGAGAAGAAATGAATCGGGAGATTTGTACCGGTGATGTGACTTCATGCACCAGATGTCGATCTAAGCAGGTCAGCTTGCTGTTATCTCTTCTTTCCAGCTGTGCCACCAACCTATGTAGAGGAGAATCGTGCCATCGCTTCGTTCGTCAACGATATGATCTTGGAACACCTTGTCGTACAGTGTCCTTGATTTTTGAACGGTGGAAGGCATCTCAAATATTACTATACACTCTAAACTAGTCAACGGTGACAGTTGTTCTGCACCAGTACCGCCTCACCGCAGAACAGACAACTTTATGGGTTACGCACAAGAGCCGATGTCGGAGGCCGTAGGCCGTCACCCGGATGTGAATAACTCTGACTGATTAGTCTACAGCTCAGGGTGTTTACTACCCGCTGCGCCTTTCTTTGATATAGCTATTTGGAAACCGCTCTCACTCTCACTCTTAGTTTTACTCTTACTCACTTTATAATATTGTCAGATATAGAAATGACGTGCTGGTGGAGATTCCGCGTCAGGCGTCAGGCTGGGCGCCTAAGTAGAGGCCTCGGAGTTTGACACAAACTTAGAGGTACTGTGTCGAAAAGATGGCTAATGTCTGTAAACTGCTTGATCGGTTTGGAAACTTTGCAAATCAAAACAAGGGAACAAGTTATTCAGGATCAGATGAAAAGTATTTCGGACTAGTTCGGATTGGTGGTATCCTGCTTCGACGGAGGTGTACAATCTAAGTTAACAACAGCTTTAAAAATCCTACGCGAATCCTAGGCTCCTCAGACGTTCCTGAGCGCTTGGCCTGCTTACTGGCTCAGGGTAATAAGGCGGACGGCTGAGGGGGTATCTAGAAGGCCGGGTCTCTTCCAAGAGCCTCATACGTTCCAATCTGTCCTTGTCCCAGAAAACATAGCCCCACGCCCTGAGATCCATGTCGCACCTATCATAATAGCCAGGGTATGGCATCATTTGATGGGCCCAGAGCCATGCAAGATTGCGCTTGTGAAGATCGTCACCCTCGAACTCGAGCTTCTGACTTCTCTGCCTGCCTTGGTGTTCTGCCTGGAAAAAGAGGTAGCGCGGCTCTGGCGATATCCCACAACACATCGCTTTCTCCAGGCTCTCCCATTTCCAGTGATAATTTCGATTGATAATGCTTCTCCGTTGGGGGTTGTTAGACCCGACCAGTGTGCGAAAGCACTTGAATGGAAGGGTGGCGAGGTGTTCGATAAGCTTAGGCATCATGTTCTTCTCACTCTTTAAGAACATGATTGTGCTACTGCCCCTGACATCATCAGACTCCTGCCAGGAGACCCCATCGGGTCCAAGCTCATCCTCGGAATTAGAGATAAACGGGCCTTCCACCTCCAGAGAGCTTAGGCTCGCCCTTTTATTTTCACCATTGGGGAGAAACCTCCACCTCAACGGTCCTTCTTTTGTAGTAACGGATTCAACGAAGTCATCTTCCACATCATCTAGGATCTTTCTCAACCAGTCGACAGTGTATTGATGCACGCACGCAATTTCTTCGATCTCCCAGGGGGTAAAATTGGTGAAGAGAGTTGCAATATCTTGCGATGAGAGGCTCTCGTTTACACCAGTAATCAATGGGTGGATCAGACTTTGTAAGGTGACATAGCGGAGAAACCCTCGTTGTAAACGTCCAAGCTCTGTATGTGAGAGAGAGATGTGCCTTTGTAAGTCACTTGGGCTCACCCTTCGAGTTCGTCCCGTCTCAGACTTACGGGCAACCTCCCATTCAGCTGTAGCTAGGAATTGGCGGCAGCAATCCTGAGCGAAAGTGTCGAAGGATCGCGATAATCCACACAAGGTGACACTTTCAGCAAGCGTGGGACCGGGCTGCTGCTCTGCTTTGGCTTCCTCAAACAGCTGGGCCAGGAGAACGAGGCGTTCCCTGTAATCCCTACGCTTATGGTCACCACGGATTGCCTTTAAAGGGGCATTCGCCCTTAAAAATCTGACGGCTGTGAGAGCGTCCGCTAGAGTGACCGGTTTGAATGCATTTTGCACGACGTGGCGAAGGACGAGCTCCTGGAATCTGCAAATGCGCCAGTGTATATCCTAGGAGATGCACGTATGGTAGAGAAGAGGTCTGGCAGACTATCGTGTTGACTGAGTATGGCGCAGATCAGTTCAGGAGGAAGACCAGACAGCAAGTCCGTCCCCATGATAAGAGAGCGACTTCTTTTCTGATGCAAGGACTTTGGTGGCTGAAAATTTGGTGAAAGCGAAGACTGCCCTGAAATGAGCTGTGAATCTAAATTGGGCTCGACATAGCCAGGTGCATGGTGACCAAGGCAGATCCAGCACTTTTCAGGAGAACAAGAGTCTCGTTCTCAAAGCTATCTCATGAAAATCTTTACGACAGATTCCAAAACTCCTTGTGATTGATTTTTCACCTGACCACCAACTGCCCAAGGCATGCTTCTCTTCACGCTTTCGCCCAAGACTGTCACGTCATGCAGCGGGCGTTTGAGAGCAAAACATTTCAATTGCAGCTCCTTCGGAACTCATCCGATGACTTCTCGGACCAGGGGCTGGGTGAAGAACTGCACCCTAGACGAACTGGAAATTGTGGTCGCCCAGCTCGCCCACGTCAAACGCAGCGATCAGGGAGACTATCCGTTTCACAACTGGCAGCTCCTGCGGAGATTCCTCTAAAACCATGCCGGCTTTGAGCGGGATGAGAGTGTGGATCTCACTGGGCTCTCCCTACTCACTGCCGACCCCACGATTACCCTATCTTACAGCACCTCACGCGGGTTCGACATGGAAGAGCGGGACGTGTCGGCGTTGTACCCGCCAATATACCCCATCTGCAGTCCGATCGTCTTCGCCCCGTTTACGCTACCATTACTCCTCCTCATTGCCATCAATCCGAGGGCGAACGTCCGAGATTCAACCTGTAGATCTTCCGCATAACCCCAATAGGAGATCGTCTAACGATGAATCGATCCTTCAGTGAGCTGTGTGAGGTGGAGGACTGTGTCTTTCTCCGTCGGATCCAGGAAGCCAGGGAGGATGCGGACGACGAGCTGTAGAAGTGGGTGCACGGTGAGACGGAACGGTATTGGACCATGGAGAGAGGGGACGATGAGGACGACAAGGATGACGAGCATCATGATGATAACGAGAACGACAACGATCTTCTCTCATCCCTCAACGAGGGAGCGCTCTAGCTATTCCTATTATCTCTATGCCTCAATACCTGTCCAATGTGTCCACCAACCCACTCTGAATGAATGTCTTACATTCCATCTGCCGCATCTCCAGCCATTCCTGGTCTTCACCGACAGGTTCATCTTGTCCAGCATCATCAGTGAACTCCGCCAAAAGCTCCCCGACCATTCGGTACTCCCCGTCCCAGCACTTGCGTATGATAACGTCCCCAGCGGAGTTAGTGAGTGGTGGAAACTCTTTATTTTGAAACTTCTCGCCCAGGATAACAAAGTGATTTCTGCCCCAAGATTCAGTCTCATAAGGCTCGTGACCACGTAAGAGGGTGTAGTAGACAGAGCCGATGGCAAAAGTCTCTGTCCGAGCACCTGCTTTGCCGTAAGTGCCAGCCCCTCCGCCGTCCCCCTCGTCCAGTAGCCGCCCATACGGCTCAGTCAGCACCGTGATGTCCTCCCCAGTCTTCATCCCACGGTCAAGATCGCTCAATTTCAAATTTCGGTCCGCGTCCAAAAGCATGTTCCCTGGGCGGATATCACCATGGAGCAGCCCAATCCGTTCAAGACCCGTAGCGGCAAGACATAGCTGCCTCATCCAACGACGAATGTCTTGCGAGTCGAGAGCTTGCGAAACCTTAAGAACTTGTGTGCCGTGTCTGTCGCGCTCCTGATACTGGTTGAGCAGCATTGCGACACTCCCATTAAGTGCAAGCTCTAGGAATGTATCTTCCAGCCTTCGGTAGTAGCAACGAATCAGATAGGGTATCAACGGGCAATTTTCGAGAAACTGAAACATTTTTTGCTCATTTGCATGATCGGCCCGCTCATCCTCTCCTGTGCGAGCTCTTTTTACAGCAATAAAGCCGTTTAGTTGATACACCGTACCAGTGGCTCCTCGGCCTATAAGATTCATCTTTTGCAACCCGAAATCTGCACGTTGCTCTCTACTTTCGCTGGGGTGGAAGAAAGCAACGGAGGGACTCCTGGGATTTCTTTCGCCTTAATATGTCCGTTGACCGCAAATCTACCTCCTTGAGGTGAGGCCTGCTGAAGGGGGCCATTCACATGAATCTTGGCATGGTCTAGATTTAATGAGCCTTATTATGCAACATCGCCCGTACTAATATCGCAACACACGAACTTGAAGCCTACATAAATACTCACTGTTCAATGATATTAAGAGCGAAGGAGTTTTCATATAGGCGTTACATAAACTGATCAAATAAATGAGTGTTGTACTGGCTAGCGGTGACAGTGAGACTCCGAATCGTTTCCAGTCGGCTCACCCATTATGCACTCCATCTAGACTGATATTTATGGCAGCACACCCGACAAGATCTAGGCTTTGACCCATCTTCCGTCTTGCTGTACCCACTTCTTGTTGGCCTTGCAGTCATCGCAAGGGTACTTCTTCTTGGACTCGCCAAGGTACGCTGTGTTGGAGGCATCTCCACCAGTAGTGAAAGTGGTTGCGTCCAACGTATGACCGCAGAGGTATTTGACGGGAGCGGAAACCTCGCTATTTAGATGTAAGTTTGGAGTAGAAGCTTGTTTGACAGGATGAGTGACCTACGGCATGATGTCGGATTCGGGTTTCCGCGGTTGCGAGGAGTCTTATATTGTTTCTTAGCCTGTATAGAGTCAGGACAAGAGATGACAATCGCTCGCAGAGAGGTCAAATTCTTTATGCCCATGGAGATAGGTCTCTTTCATTATCCATATTGAATCAGAGACTTACTGTAGATTTGGTTGATCTTAGGTCTTTGCTTTGGTTGAAGCTTCAAAGTGCTTCGAGCAGCTAACTCATCTTTTATACATGTGTGATGATCGAAGAGAGTGGCTGATCAGCGAATGCTGAGCAATGCCTCAGGCTTACTGCTGCATCTGGTTGCCGGGCTCGATGCGGGCTTGGAGACCAATATTACGAGTGATTGATATCTGGCAAGCATTGATATCGCGCTAAAGTAAACAAGTACTCAGTATGATGCGGTACTTGTACTTATATCCCGCGCCCTTTTTGTGGCCACAATTACACAGTTTTGTACTCCTCTCACCCACCAAACTCTCCCCCGGCCATCAGCAGCGACACGTTTCTCCCCTAACAAGACCCTCCTTGCCGACGAGCAACCACCTCCCTCGCCCAGCTTTCTTCGATCAAAACTATAATGGCAGACAAGGAACACTCGGGATTGCCCTATGGCTACACTGTTGGCGATGTCTTCCGGATGGGTAACGATGGATTATTATTTCGACAACGAAACAGCGCATTTGTGGTAAAAGTCGCACTATTCGATCAAAAGAGCACAGCAAATGAGTTGCAGGTTTATCAGCGTCTTGCGCGGTAAGAGATGTGACAGAATTGCGCGGTGTTTCGGCCCTTTTGATAACAGCATCGAACTTGAATTTCTCCCTGGAGGTTGCCTTTCTACTATTCTTGAAACGATGGGCCCAGACGGTGAGTTTGACAAACGTTTAAATTGGGCAATATAACTTATAGAGGGTCTTAGATTCGTCCACTCCAGAAACATTCGTCATGGGGATCTATCGTGCAACAATCTCGTTCTCGACCCGAGTGGGGATCTAAAGATGGTGGACTTTGCGGATGCTGAGATTATGGGCGACTTCCCTCTAAAGACTTATTGCCATGATGGTCACCGTTGCCCTTCTTCCAATGTCAAAACTCAAGACGATATATTCAACTTAGGCATCACGTTTTATCATATCATGTTCGGAAGCTTGCCATATGAGGGAGACAGGCCGTCCCAGTCGGAACAGACCAAAGAGAAATATCGGCATAGTCTTCGTAAATCTTTGGCCTGTCGCCCGATACTAAAAGATCTCATCGACGGTTGTTGGGAAGGTAGTAAATACAGTTGCTTGGATGAGATTGTTCTAGACATAAAGAAGGACCATAGTTTGTCTTATTTTTCATCCTTGACAACTTTCACTGACGATTAAGAAACAGGACCTTTTTGTTCACCTCCTACTCTTCAGCCTTATCCTTCCGCCATCTTGCCCAGTATAGCGTGTGATTGGGATCTTTGCAGCGTCGCAAACCATTCGATCTTGTCAATGATCAGCTGATACGGACTTTCTTTATCGTCATCAAGTGTCTTACCATTCCATCTTGTTTTTGGCCTCGTTAAGGCATTCCGGACAAAGCTCCTTCCTTTTTGTGTCACCAATGCGAACGGGAGGTAGTGTTTTCTTGCACATGCTGGAAGCTTCACGGAAGACTTGATGAATGGGCGAGATGGACAGTAAGTGAAGATGCGTACGGACTGTCGAGAGAGTATGCGTAAGGTAGCCAGGCCAAGTACTCTGAGATTCTGAAATGCGAGGAAACTCGCAAAAATGCTCTCAACTGCATATATGTTGCAACAGAGAGATCTCGTGGTTTTTTATTCTTGTTAACTAGGGCTTTGAGGCGGTGGTAAGCTAAGCTAAGCTATGATAAGTGACACAATACTCGGCTAGGCTGATCTCACGTATGAGATCAACCAGAGAACACATTGTGGTATGTGCGCAGACCTGACAGGTCTCCACCAGACTCACGCTCCTCGTCGCCATGATGTGTGTTGCACAGAAAGAGGGTATGGTAATATGTACAGAGGTCAGCCATAGAGCCGAGAGCTCAGGCCTCGAGTGAGGGAAGCGGTGGGGGAAAAGAAATCGCTTGCAAAGAGAAAGAAGATAAACACCCATCAGGAGAAGCGAACACCATAGCGCCAACCCGCTTTTCCAACCCAACAGTATCATGATACACCCACATTCCAACCATTCGAGATGAGGCTTTCCATGAGTGCAAGTCTATCTGGTGTGGCGAAGTGGAGGCAGAAGTCGAACCATATCATCCATCCATCGCCTATCATACAAGAACATCTCAACTCACGAGCCGACAGAATCGCGCCGAGCTGCATTACCGGCCAGGGCTTGGAGATTCGAAAGCACGCTGCTCAGTTCAGGGGAGATTGATGGAGCACTGGACGGTGGAGCAGGCGCGTTCGTAGCTGGATTGGCAGCACTGTCGTCTATGGCTGGAGGAGGATGATCAGCGATAGCCGAATCTTCGCCGCCGCCCATGGCTTTAGCTTCGACTTTGATAGAGTCATCGGCTTTGACCATTGTGGCAGGAAGATTTGGCTCGGTAGCTGGAGGATTACTTGAAGCTTGCTGAGCGTTCGTCGTAGCTGGCGCCGTGCTTGAGACAGGAACAGCGACTATCGCTTGAGCTTGTGTCTTCTCTACTGTTGGTGTAGTCATGTTGCTTCTCCTACTCATGTAATCTCCAAGACTTAGCTTCTTTTTGACGGGACTTGGCGCCACGGTCCCGGCAGATAGACCAGGGTAGGAGTGCGATGATCCGCCATAGCCGAATGGTGACGGGGGTACGGAAGGAGTGGTTGGCGTGGGTGAGAAAGCCGTAGAAGCTTGTGTCGCGAAGCTCGTGAAAGTGGTGAAAGTAGGGATAGGTGGCAAGGTTGAGAGCTGGAGTTTGTGATTGTGGGGGGGTTTCTGGCTTTTCTGGCTATGCGCAGCTTGAGAGGGCAGTGGTGGTGGTGGTAGCTGGATCGCAGAGATGGGTGTTGCTGGCTTGGATTCTTCTGTTTCGTGCGTAGAGTGCGAGACATCCGAAGATGGCGAGACCGTAGCCAGAGCGGCAGCGGCAGCATCTTCCATCTCCTTGAGTTCCTTGGCACGGCTCTCGGCTCGAAGCTTGTCCCGGGCTCGTCGTTCTTCCAACCATGTCGGGACTATCATTGCAAATTGCGAGACGAGACCAGCATCAATCTTCTTCTTCAGTTCGTCCCGTTTGATTTTGTCTTTCTCCATCCATTCCTTGTAGATTCGTATGCGCTTCATGTGCGGAAGTTCATAGTGCTTAGAAGTTTTCCAGACGGAGTCGAGCGACTCTGGTGCCACAAACTCATCTGGTTCTTCTGGCTCAGGGTCTGTCTGTATTCCTCGGTCAACGTATTTCGGCCGCGAGAAGTGAGACAACGGTGAGGGGGTATTTGGTGCGGATGACTGTTGAGGAGACATGTTTGAAGTCCTGCGTAATGGAGCGCTAAGAGGGGGTGATCCGGCGAAGTTAGTGGTCGACGCGGTATTTAGGTGGGATGGCTTGAATGTTAGACTTGGCGTCACTGGCAAAGAAGATGTAGATATTGGAGCACTCTTCGTTCCAGTAGCTGGCGTGCTGAGAGCCGGCCCGTTGCTGGTCTTCTTTCGCTTCGACCTATGCTTCTTCGACTCCTGATCCTCGAAAGCTTTCTCGGCCATCAGAATCTTCCTCTTTTCTCTCGCGGACATTCCAATGCTAGGGTCTTGACTCGGATCAACTTGGCCAGGATTCGCTGGTGTGATATCCCGACTCAGAGGCTTGCTCCGAATCGAGCCGGATGTCGATCGACTGTCCGCTTGATCCTCTTCCTCTGTCATTTGGACGTTCTCGCTATTGGCACGACTGTTTGTCGCCAGTCCTGTGCTGGTGGGCGAGGTTGCGGTTCCGGCTTTTCCTCGGGATCTGCGAGTCTCTGTTCGTTTCTTGTGAGATTCGGGCGGCGTACGCAGGTCAAAATTCTTGAGCCAGCAATCGGTCGAATCACATGCACAATCACCAAAGTTGGCAAGAATCTTGCTGAAGTAGGTTGCTCGACGCTTTGCCTCTTCTTCGTCGCCATTCTCCTCTTTTACCTTGCCATTGTTGAACAGGGTCTGATCAATGTACCACATAGCGGTGAGCTCCGTATCAGCAGAAATGTTTTCCTTCGCGACAAAACAATGATGGAAATCCCGTTCGCCTGTCACGAACGTTCTCAAGCTGACGTTCGGGTGGCAGGATCGTCTTACGTAGCGAAATTGAGTTCCCTCGGCCCTGCTGTCGATGTAAATCGGAATTTGCGGGTGGAAGAAGACGAAAGGCTCGGGATGACGAAGTTCGCTCCACCGGGTGTCTGGATCGAAACAGTAGTCTTCGAGACGACCAATGTGGCCCCTGATCTCTCCAATAAACTCGTCCTTTTTCACATTCGTATCCAGGATAAGACACTTCCATTTCGGATACCGTCCGTTGTAACTGGTTTCGTTGGTTTTCTTTTCCTTCAACATGACTCGCGGCCAGGTTTCTGGTCTAAGTGGCTGATCAGACTGGTGAAAGACCTCTTGGTGTTGTCTGCCGGTTGCTTGTTTCAAAGCGAAAGGGTTGTCGTACCACGAAGTCAAGTCGTTGGTAACTGCCATGGACATAGAATTGGAATACGTCTTAGCATTCCTGCCATCATCGATATTGCCCTTGCCTCGATCGTTCTCGTAAAGGTTCAGAAATTCGGAAGTGTATGTTGGAATTGGTGGATGTAGTGACTGACTCAATGGTGACTTAGTAGGGCTGGGATAGGCGTTGACATTGGACGAAGCTCGTTTACGCGGCTCAGGAAGTGTCGGTACGCCGTTCATCGAAGCGATGGAGGCAGACGTCCGATGGCTTGTCTTCGCCCGTTTTGCAGGCGGTGGCTGATCTCGCGCAGCTGAGACGGACTCGTTTCTGCCATGGGAATGAAGACCATTTGTGTGTTCTGCGGTCACAATCGATTCTTTCTTCTTCTTGTGGCTCTTCTGAGGGGGACGTCTCGCTCTGCGATCACCACCATCAAGATGTTCACGCAGCCTCTTCTGGCTTTCTGTGGCACGCTTCGCATCCAGCTGTCTTGGATAGCAATCTGCGCAGAAATGGACATCCGGAACTTTCTTACCCTGATAGTAACAGATGATGTGTTGCCACGTGTCGCATTTTTCACAGTAAACGGTATTGCCATCATCGTCTCCATACGAGCAGATGCATTTGATCGTGTAGTCCTCGGTGTCATCTTGCACTACTGCATCAGAAAGGAAGCCATTCACAGTGGGAGAGGCAACGGAAGGAGGGGCGACTGGAACTAGATGCTGTGATGGAAACGTCGCGATGGAGGAGGAGGTGTCTGTCATAGTCTGACAGTAAACCTCCTCTTGACGATCTGTATGGTGTGTGTGCGTGTGTTGTAGCAGGTAGATTCCAGGTCTGTTCAGTTGCGCCTCATTACCACCTCAAGCAAGATTCGGCACTTGATAGCTGTCATCTGGTAGCCACAATCGCTTCAACAAATTTGAAGCGCTATGACTCGAGTTCCGCGATGTCGGCCTAGTAGATTGGTGGAAGGGAGAAATCGTCTTTGCGAGGCAGGTAGGAGATGTTCACTGAGTCGAAAATTTCCGTGAGACTGGTCTGTCGTGACGAGAGATTGTGGTAAAGCATGAAGTTTCAAGCGACTTCGATGGTCCTATGAGGAAGCGCGCAGAGGATGAAGGGTAAAATCGAAAGGGTTGTTGAGGAAGAGGGAGATCTGAGGCGGGTTCGAGATAGCTGAGCGCGCAGGCAATTTAGAATCCTAATGGCAGCTCTAGTGTGAGCAGGGAAGTCACCTAGATTAATTCCGCAGGGTCTCGTCGCTCTTCTAGAGTAAATGGGTGCGAAGGTGAAGTGGACAAGATGGGGACGTGAGAGAGGGGGAGCGCAGGAGAAAGTTGAAAGTCGGAAAGGGCCAAAACTGACGCCCACCCTTTGGCAGAGGTGGCATGCTACTCTACGGGAGAGTATTTGCGCACAACCAGTCACGTACAGAGCCCAACTGCGCCTAACTCTAGCCACGAATTCATGAGGTGTAGGGGTCTGCTAGGGTAGCAGCAGCAGCAGCAGGGGGGCAGTCGATTCTTACTCGTACCAAATTTGCATGGGCTAGCTTAACGACTTGAACCATTTTCGTGCCCTTCCCGCAGCTGATTCTGACAGCTTCGCATCCTCAGTATCTTTCAGTACAGTACAAGCCAGACCGTATGGCGGGCAAGCCTGCTTCGACACAAAGTCCACGGACTGCCGATTGGTTACGAGAACAATCCCTTGTCCGTCCCTTCAACCACCCGTCTCCCTTTGCTGTCTCTGTGCAAGAGATGGAGAAGCTGCAACAAGCATGCTGGTGGTTGTCCGTGAACTGCTTGCGAGAAGTCAAACATTGCGATGTCTTAGAAACAGCCTTCATCCTTCGCGACAACCAGTTCCTGTGCAACGTCTCAATTCCAACTGGTCCGCAAGATGATCTGATTCTCCGAATCCAGAAATGCAGCAGCAATTTGATGTTATTCAAAGGCTCCATAGTCGAAAAGGCCAGTATGTGGTGTGAGCCGCGAGATCGGAGGAGGTCAAAAGGTGGACACCAAGGTTTGGAGCTTTGCAGAGCTTCGCAAAAGCCTCAGGAGGGCATCCTTTGCGTGGCGAGGGCGAGCTCGCGAATGAATAAGATCCTGGCATGACGGCTGTTATGGAAAACCCAGCGGTGCACGTTCCAGTTGCTGGTCTTTTGAGGGTGCGCCCCTGTGGCCAATGCGAGCGTAAGTCATCAGAGGCGGAGTATATTGAGGGCTCCAGGCATTTAAATCCTTTCATTGTCCCTCCCCGTGCATGGTACTTCCTTCGCCGCTTGCCTTCTGGCTCAGACCTTGTAATAGAGTATGGATTGAGAGAAGAGGAGAGTTCAAAAAAGGGAAGAAGGATAGAGGAGGAGAAACAATGCCAGGATGCAAAATCAGATATCAAATCCAACCGAACCCATTCCAAATCCCTCTCAGACACTCAGCAAAGCAGAAGCATCGATGTTGAGACTCTCAAGGGCGAGACTCGCTGAGCATCGAGATGCGCCAAGCCAAATATCCTAGTATGCCAACATATCGCCTCGCTTTCTCAAAATTACAAGCAATATACCTTTAAAGTTGCAATTGGGGAAGGTGGCTAGGTAGGTAACAGAACGCTTCATTGCAGTCACTTCCGAGCACCACCGACTCCCAATTCTTCAAGAGAATTGAAACTGGCCCGTCCCTACGGTCAACTCTCGCACCCATCCTCCAACTCTGTCCCTCCTTTTCTGGCTTTTGGAGCTGGGGCATCAGGATGGATGCTGGAATGGGAATGGGAATGGGTAAGGGGAGGTGGAAGGGAAGCGAAGGCGAACGGAAGGGAAGGGGACAACTGAAATCGCGATCTTCGCAGAAGCGGCAAAAGAAGGTGCGAGTTGCATGGGTGAGATCAAGGCAATACAGTACCAATTGGTGTTCATGTGTTTTTTAACACGAACGCAAAAAGGTCGTGGGTTCAATTCCTCCAAGGGACGGCCTTTCTCTTTTTTTCTCTTTACAATTTGTAACAACTAAAATGAACCTTTCTCAGCCATGAGACGTGCTTTCACGTTTTAAGAGGATCCATTCCTTCTCGCGTTTCCGAGCATTACGCCGTTCTGCTTATTCTCGATCAACACCTCCGAATTGCGCGGCAGTAATTAGCATTGGCGGTACGCTATGAAAACATGAGATCTCTGATCCTTGCTTGTGCCCTGGCGTTGACGCCCCTCTCAGTGCTCGACCATGCCTCTACCTAGGACGAGCAAAGTCTACCAGAGGAGTCTGCGTCTTGAGAGAACCCGTTGAGCTGTGCGGCTCGTATGCAAACGCACCATGTAATCTACTGTCTCCGCATGAACGAGCTCAACATCTACTTCCTTCACCCAGAAAAGTCTACAGCCTCAGCTCCAACTGTGACGGTCGGTAACAACGACATTGCACCTGAGCATTATGACAGGACCCCGCAACTACGGAAATTTGAAAAGCACATTGGCACTCTCGGATAATGACACTGTCTCCGGTTTGTCCACCTCGGTTACCACGCAGCACGGTCGTCCAGTGTCTGAGAGCCTGTATCACAATGATGAGCAAAGATCGCTGAGTGCCTGAATGGCTCCAGGGGATGACGTTTTCAGGATCAGGGTCGCCAATTTTGCAGTATGGCGAGTGGGCAAGGGGAGTGACGACTCGAAGCAGAGCCTTGCAGGATTTTCCGCGGTTCATGGAAAAAGGGAAAGTGGAGGAGATCTTGGATTAGTAAGGTAGCGATCTTGTGGATTCATTGCATTGCCCAGCTCTTTGGAGTGGTTAGTCTCGTCATATGGCGAAGTACGACAGACCCATTTCCGTCCTCGACGTCAACAATCGGAGATCGCTGGAACGAGGGAACATATGAATTGCATTGGACTCCTTACGGTGTAGAGGTCAACGAGTCGATCGAGGAAGGAAGCCATGATAGGAACGTCATGATACCCGTGTTATATGTCCGCTATATTGCTGGCCTCCTGCTTCGATCTTTGAAAGAGGTATCACAAGAAATAGCTTCTGGCCCTACGGTAGATTCTGTTCGTAAATCTCGGGTAAGGCAACATTTTCTTGCTATCCGTGGGCGATGAAGATTGAGTCTATCTGAGACGACTTTGCCAGGACATGAGAACGTCACCATGGTTTGTCAGTAGTTGTTGAAAAAGTATTACAGGCTGTCTCATGTCTCCTCCCAGATCTTTTGTGGAAGGAAATTGGTAGAAATATATGCCAAGCCAAGTGCCAGCACCGCATTAAACACCGCATTTACGCACAAAAAGAATGGTTATATTTTAAAAGTTACCCATTACTGTCAACTGGTCAGATGGTGTAGTCGGATAGGCTGCTCCCCTTTCTAAATCACCACACCTGACGCAGTTGTTTAAGAGAAAAAATCCTTCCTAGCAAGTTGGGTTTCGCTCGCCCCTGTCTTAACATCCCTTCGGGTTGATGGAAGATGGGGTTGTACGTTTTGCCCTTTTGCCCTTCTGCCCTTTCCTTTGGCATTGAGAAACCCCAGGGGCATGGGAGGTAGGCCATTATCGAGGGATCAGAGCGTCATGTGCAAACACTAAGTGATCTTGTAAGATAGAAGAGTGATAGGGTCGAGCCCCGTCTTGCGCATTGCCTTTTCTTTTTTGGTCGTTTTCTGCAATTACAAAGGAGAAGATTACATTAAGGGACAAGACCTAGCTTGATATAAGATATGCTTCTCGACCACTTCTTCCTCGCTCGCTCTTGAGGCTCATCATTGTCCTGCCTTTTTGGGCCTCGCGCTAGCACAAAAGGATTTGCTCGAGACGCAACTTGCAGCGCCATTCTCACGCTGAGCGCACACCCAACTGCACAACATGCGAGCCATAGTCAAGCATACATGACTTAAAAAACAAGTCCAGCAAGCAGGCAGCGAGACTTCTCGTTGGTGGCCTGTTTCAGATACAGGATCTCCTACCTGGAGAACGACAGAAAGAGGCGGAATCCCTTGGGCCAGGGCATGAATCGGCAATGGATGTGCCTTGGAGACATGCTCCTCGACAATCTCAATAGTACTCTTGTCTCAATGCCAGTGCCAATTGATGACCTGCTTCACACCCAAGGGTTTTCCAGGCGGGCAAGGAAGCAGACGCCGTCAGCAAGGGCAATTGAATCGAAGATGAATATGCCTTAAAGACACACCTACCTCTGCATCAACAGCATTTGTTCGTCGAAGCCAATTGACTGCCCAGGTTGACATACACCAATAACCTACCTGGGGGAAGGAGGAAAAGAGGCAATTATCGCTCGGAGCGAGCATGATGCGTACGAAGTAGAATGAAGCAACGAACAGTGCGTT
>JAABUK010003014.1_pt1 | contig 29086 bp, 24 predicted proteins | sample 5559141 | NCBI WGS metagenome assembly JAABUK01 (sample SAMN10711869, study PRJNA513367) | rock metagenome | isolation source: Antarctica rocks | place: Antarctica: Victoria Land, Pudding Butte nord | collected 2016-01-03
CCAATGATTTTGCTTGTCACATTTTCCACCTTCTCACCCTCTCATTGACTACCGCTTTCACCCTCATTGAAAGCCCTTTGTCCCCTCACAAACCCTTTGTGACGCTCTCTTGAACATACATTCTAGGACCTTCCTGCATCTTTCGCTGACCGGGGCATACTGTGGAAGTCGCTCAGTCCAGAATCTCCAGTATTCCACACCATACACATCAGTCATACTTCCCACTTCAAAGTGAACACACGGTCTGAGACAGATCACAACACGGCCGGTTACGCACTGAGGCGACAGACGCAGGCATCCGAGAGAATAAGCCATGGCTTCCTCAAATCCATCCAGGAAGGCATCCAACCCTTCCTCAACCCTTTTACAGGACATGCTGCGAGAAAAGAAAGCACAGACCCAGCGTGTCAACAAAACCTATGATATGAATGATTCAGACGACAGAGGCGTACAGAGCTCCCCGGTTGCATCAATGGGCACAAGAGGCAGGCAGAGCTCGCAGCCTCGGCATAGCAGTGGCGCCGGCAACAGGAACGTGTCTATACCAAAAGAGATGAATATGAAGGAAATGGAGCTGCATCTTTCCAAGATCAATAAACAGAATTTTGACCTCAAGCTTGAAGTGTTCCACCGACGGCAACGCAATGACGTACTGGAAGCCAAAGTCGAGGAGATTGACAAACTAAAAACCGACAATGCAGAAATGCAGTCAATCAACGAGGATCTTCTGTTGGAGCTGGAGAAAAGGGATGTGGCTGTACAAGAGGCCGTCGGTCTGATTTGTGAGCTAGAAGCCAAGAATGAAGAGATGAAAGCGAAGATTGAAGAGATGGGGGCGGCAGAGATGTACTTCGGACATTCTCGAACGCTTTCGACTATCCTGGCTTCCCCTCGAACATCCGTTGGGCCCGAGGACTTAAGCACGCCTCCGCAAGTCAGCCGCCAGACTTCTGTATCCACACAAGACCAACAAGACAAGGCAGGGTCAGAGGCTTCGAAGCCTCGTGCCGGAGCATTATCTCCAGACACAGCAGACTCTTCACAGCGTGTCCCATCCTTCCTCCGAGAAAATAAGAAGAGCACTCACGTTCTTCGCAGCTTATATTCGAGCGAGAGTCTCTTGAGTGGGGATGAAGAAGAAGACGATATGGACGGACACATCATCAACTCTCCACGATTGAGCATCTTGAGTGAGAGCGGCTTCTCGGAGATCTACGGGGATACAAAAGATGTTAAGGATTGCATTAGTCCACGTCAGACTGATGGGACCAACGATTCTGAGGATCCGCCCGTTCGAGCGGCTTCCCCACCAGAGATCCATCGCGAAGCGAGGCTGCAGAAGTGGATTGAAGCGAGGAATAGGCCAACAACGCCTACCCGAAAATCCACGCATGCTGCAGTGAACGACCGTTTCTCCTCGATCGGCGAGTTAATGGAGAAAGTGCCAAGCGATACCAAGGGGCATCCGACTACTGACGAGCTGCCTCAGGAGCAGAAAGTTCGTCAAGGGCGGAATTCCGACAAGGTTGAGCGGAAGGGAATCCGACAACACCAGAGGAGACCATCTTCGCCAGCCTTCGGTGGACCGATGTTCGGTGGCGCTATGCTACCGCCCACACCAGGTACAATGAGCTCTGCCACTATCGCAGGTAATTCTTCTACACCAAGTATTGTCACAGAGAAAAGCCTCCTCGACGGGACACCCTTCCCAGCCGAAGGTTACTCAGCTTTAATCCCAGATGGCCGCCCATACAGTTCGGATAGCAACTTTGCTCACTTTCCAAGCAAGGCTTTGACCTTCGATGGAGAGTCAGACATTGAATCAGAGTCACCTCCAAATAGATCTCCCAAAGCTACGCGGGTTCTGGGGGCACATACACCGATTCGGCCGTCTCTTACGACCTCCGCTACAGCGACGGTATTCAGTGGAGAAGGGTATGCGGCTACACAGCTTTCTCGAACTCTGTCTTATCCTTCTCCGACCGGTCGGGCGCGGCGCCTATCTGAGCAATTGTCTCCTACTTCCGAGAAGAGTTCCGTTACCGTTGGCGACCGAGCGTCTTTACTAGCCCAACAAGACCGAAGAAGTGGAAGCAGCGCCAATACAACGCCAACGAAGCGAGGTGTACGAGAGTCGCAAGCTCGGTCGCCGCCAGCTGATCAAGATCCGATCACGCCACGCGTTGCCAATCCTGATGCACATCAAGAGGTTGACGCCAAGCTCGGACGTTCCGCATCGCTTAGGTCCAAACTCAACAAGATGTCACTATCCCCCAGCCAGTCAACCCATCAGAGCGTCGCCTCTCGCCTCTTTCGACGATCCAATTCACAGAGCATACAAGTTCCCTCAAGCGCCCAGACCAGTGCACCATCAAGGCCTCCTATCGCACGAGACAACTCATCTACTAAGCATGCTCGCTTGCCGAGACCATCAAGTCTATACGGTTCAAGCCCCATCTACGGTCAGCGTCTCACCCCCAGCAATATCTCTAGCCCCCTTCGTCATCGTGAGCCCCAGCAGATTTCTGACACTCGTCCCTACGAGCTTTCTCCTCTTCTCCCTGAAGGTATGCTGACAGACGTCGAACGTTCTAGCTCGCTCAGGCACGCCCGGCACGAACGAGAGCGTCGGTGATCGCAGCAACAAACCTGTCAACACGCGAAGACATAGCGCTGTGATGGCCTCTGGGGCAGACACTTGGGTGAAAGGTGTGTAATCTTCAAAGGGCGATCGTGACTATAGTATGGCTAATTTACCTAGCAAATTTAGACGATCAGAGAGGGGAGTCTGTATCTAGACAGACAATGAGAGCTGAAGACGGCAAGGCTACCCGATGGCCTCTCGGTCGGACCGCAAGTTCAAAGATCAGGGAGGGCTTTGGATTCAAGCGGTCTATGAGCACTCAGCACGTGTAGCTTATGTACATTGTCCCATCCCCGTGTCATCTAGACTTCTCTTCAAGTATCAAATAAAGCACAACCTCAATTTGGCAAATTGGTACCGTGATATTCTCCAATCTCGCCTATTACACCACACCTGGCATATTGCTGTAGAATTTAGTACACAAATAATTGTTCATACCATCACTCGACCCCCGCGAAAACTACTAGCGGTATTAAATACACACTACGCATTTCCATCTCCGTACAGCGAAAAGAGTCTCTGTAGCGAGTTTTTAAGTCCTGTGACTGCGATCATTGATGTAGTTGAAAGACTGAGGATAAACATTCCAGATGATCGTGTTGTGGAAAGGAGAGGGATGAAGAGGGATGGAGATGGAGATCGAATGGAATGGAAGGGGTACTAGGGTGTTTCTTTGGGAGGTAATTCTATGATGATGACCTGGTGGGTGTGGATTAGCTTGAGGGGGTGATGCGAAGATGGTGTGGGAAGATTGTGTTTGGGTCTGTGCGGTTGGTTATAGGGGAGGGAGGGGCTTGGAGGGGGTTTGGGGGTTGAGGGGGGTGGGGTTAGGAGAGTGTGAGGAGGATATTCTTGAGGTAGGGTTTAGGATTATGTTTTTATTCTTGTGATAGTCCGTTTGATAGAAGGGGCAATCCGAGTTCTTACTATGTTATAGCCTCTATTATTCCCTCTTCTTGAACCTTGAACTTGCTGCTAAAAGCTATATTACTTTTGACTCTTCGGCAAACTGATCCTCTCTCACGCTTCTTTGGAGAAGGATTAGCGCCATCCGGGTTTAACGAGAATCCGAGCCCCACCAAAATTTATAATCAATCCTCGTAGCATTGTAAGCTGGTCGACGTACGGAGTACGTAGAGAGAGTGCGCGAATATTGTTGGATTCTTGTTCGAGAGCGCGAGCTGGGCCTGGATGCCGGAGGAAGCTTTCGTTCCTCTATTCTTTTTCGACCTTCGCTGCTTGAGCGATTTAGCTCTGACAACTCTTACCACGCTTTACAGTAGCACTGTTTCTTCTGCCACGCGATCATGGCGGTCGTTCACGTAGTGATGTTCGAGGTACCACCTGCGCTCCCCTGGCGAGACGGGGACAGCCTTCCCCGCTTCATGCCGGCATGGCGTTTGACACCTCACAGTTCAAACCAACCACCAAGTCCACTGATGTTCACGATGTAGGCTTCCGATTTGCTCTCCCATGGTGAGTCGAAGCCCAGAGCATGCTGAAGCGTATAGGTGTGCACCCGCATGCTCGATCTGAAGAGCAAATGCGTCAATCCCAAGACCTCGCTACCGTATATCAAATCCTCGTCTGGTGGCAAGCAGATCAGCCCTGAACGAGCCGTATGACACCGATCTCCTTCCCGAACTTCCTAGCTTTGTCAATACCATTGTTTCGACCGAGCTCGCGATAGCTGATGATGCATTTTGCTGTGATAGGCGGTATACACGCACGGCTTCGTCGTCGACTTTGAGGGCGAGGAGGATTTGATGTATTATTTGAAGGAGGACCCGGAGCATTTGGCATTCGTGAAGAGCTTGGACGGGCTGGTGGAGAAGGTGGGTATCATGGACTATGCGCCGGGCGGCTTTTGAAGCAGGACGTCGTGGGTCAGATGGCAGAGGTCATAGAAGGGTATAAACGTGCTGCGAGATCAGTGGGCTTCTCATGAACCATGATATATTGTTGAGAAGTGGCTCTTTAACGTCGCTAGAATGGTGGATGCATAATGCTGAGGGCCTGCTAGACCATGAATGACTCTCCGCATCCACATTGTTCCTCTGCGTGCTCATTAGCGGTGCATTCCAATAGACACTCAATGTAAGGATCTAGGAGGACTCACTAATGTTTGGATTGCTGAATACAAACCTCTGACTCAACTTGTCTTCCACCCAATCCATCTCGCTTCCAATGATGCTGAACAGCGCTTTGCTGTCAATCAGAACTTTGACTCCGTCCTGCTCCACCACTTCATCAAATTTTCCCGCTTTGTCCACATATTCGAGACTATATGCCAGCCCCGAGCAGCCTCTGTTCTTCACCCCAACTCGTATGAACTTTGGCTCCGGGAGGGAGAGGAGGTTGCGGAGATGAGTTGTAGCCGTGGCAGAGAGGGAAATGGCTGCTTTTCGAGGGCGTAATCTACTGGGTCGCTTGGTCTTGGATGTAGATGGGTCGGAGGTAGTAGACATCTCGGTCACTGGCTTTGTTTTTTGTGCTTCATGTTCGGTGATACCGATGCTCTGGTGTTCTGGCTGATTTGGCTTCGCAGCATTGTACTGGCCTATCTGTTTTGGTAGTCTGCTATTGTTGATCTCCGGTGACACTCCTGCTATCGAAGTGTCTGGGATGTTTGTGTTGCGGGGTGGCGGGGGCGCGGAGTCGAGAGAATGAGGACGATATTCTGTAGCGGTTGAGAGCTTTCGCTTGCTCATCTGTTGCATTTGACATCTTAGGCATATTGGGGAATGTATAGGCCGGTATGACCTAGCGATGTTTGCTGGAGCAGTCGCTGTAAATCTGATTAGGTTATAGGAAGACGATGTCAAGGTCTGGGCGCTCCGGTGCAATGACATCACATAAAGTATGAGAGAGTCTGAAACCGTGTGCTAGGAGCAACTTGACAATATACAGCAGGTGTAGAGGTATGAACATGGAATGGAGAAGTATCATGCATCTCGCGGGTAAGGTATCCAGATGACGGAGAAATCTTACGCCGGTTTCTTCCGGATTCAATTCTGGTCAGCCGGTTTGTGAAGCCATGATTGGCCCAATCGAATTGCAAACTTTTCCAGCCATGACTGATCCCTTTGTGCTACCAGCACACATGTTTTTTTCAACCTGACCCTGTTGTTCTACTGATTCCATCGGATTTCTCATGGCAGGAGATAAAGTGATCGGCCGTTGTCATTCTCTGCAATTGTTCACAATTTCTTATTTTGAGCTCTGCCAGCTTTTTACTAGTCCTGATAAACAACGGTGGAAACTTGAAGCCTATCTAGGTAGTGCCAAATGAGATTATTCAGGTCCCGATATTGCGGTAGAAAGTATCATAAGGATGGAAGCTTCTCCTCTCACACAACAGACCAGACCAAGCTCGTTCCAACCTAAAATCGCTCAACTATATGATGATCTTTTCAAACCAGAGGATGAGGCATTGGCAGATTCGGATGGCTTTTGGGGAGAATTCTTCCTACTCAAGCCAGACAAGCCCCGCCTGAAACAGCTATTGAAAGCACTCGGCGCCGACGATCTGATTCAGCTGCAGCATGAGACGCAGCAGCTCTTTGTACGAGCGGTCACACAAGTCAAGTCTGGCAGATCTCCATTGGTAGAAAACGCACTTGATGTACGTTGAAAATGTTCCTCGCCCTCAAATTTGAGACTTACTAGTTCAGACTTTGACGGTCTTCCTAGGTATCATATTGACAAAGCGTTACACCAACCCCAGCTCAGACATAATAACCGTCCTTGCGGGGCTCGATGAAGTTGACGCTGTCTTCTTTGATTTCGCAAATGCGATCGAGGGTGTAGTCAGGACCGGAGGATCTTGTGAGTACTTTAGTAATCCTCATCGATCAGACCGTAGGTTGATAATTGGCCAGTAGAGATTCGGACAAAGGCGGTTGATGTGGCTCTATCCTTGACTTCCGGATCATATCAGACAAGTCTAGTATCTTACTTTGCTCATCGGGATCTGTTTCCTGCTTTGATGAAGGTAGTAGCACCCTGTTCCTCTACTCGCCTCTCGGAATGAAAAAGCATCTTCCCACTGTTCTGCGTTGCCACTCTTTCCCTCTGGGTCATCCGCAGGGTGTAATGGTCCGTCTATTGGATCTACTTAGGAAGAGCAAACATTCGATAACGGGTGACCACTTACTCACATTGCCATAGTTCATCCAAGACTCCGTTATTCCTGAGACAATTTTCCAACCGTTTCTTCTGTTGGGCCTGCTTGCCAATTACAACAAGTTCGAGTTCAGGAATCCATACCGGCTACGGCTGGAAGACTTCGTAAACGAGGCTGCCATTGTGAAGATAGTACAAGGACTTGGCGTTGCCTGTTCTCAATCGAGAGACCACTATATCGATATTCAGGAGGACGTCGCCGAGGGCTGGACCCTCGGCAATACGCTGGCGTACATCAGCTTTGGCGTACTAGCACCAGCAAAAGGAGAAAAGCCTTCAGTACCTAGGGCTGATGAATTGAAGGAAGGCTTTGCAGTATTGTAAGTCAAGAGGTCTTCTACAGGCTCTTGGGTTACTAAATATGGACCAGGCCGGACCCAGGTGCTGCGATTTTACTTGCAGTCTATGACTTTACCAATGCGAACAAGATTTTCTGCACCAACCTAATTTCATGCCCTTCGAATCCGAGGACTGGCGAAGCACCCTTGAGTGCGTTTCTATCATATACCTCGTATATTCTTCACCACGCATATCGCTCCTCGAGGGCCACGCTCTACGGACTCCTGAATATACTGATCATTCGCATCATTGTTGAGGACTTGGGACTCTGTAAAAATCTGTGCAGCTCTGAACATCTCCTTTCCGTCCGCCTTTGTCGGCAACGTCAACCGTTCCTCCCAGTCACATCAAGACCTCGGCCTGCAGCGGCCGCAATTCTCGATATATTGATCGACACCATAAATCACAATCTGCGTCGGCAGCTGGACATATCACTCTACATTTCCACTATTGGCCTTGTTCATCGTCTACTCTCGTATCTCAGTTTCACCCGCACACGACTGGTTTACCATTGGTCTCTGCTGTGGCAGACGCTGCTATCCTTCCTCCGTTTCCTGACCACTTACGCGCCCTCACTAGCCATGCAGGATCCTGACCTACCTCTGCTCATCAATCCTTTCCTCGCTACTCTGGCGCTCGCTGTCACGTCTGGAGACTCGTTTCTGCCAGATCCTGCAGCGTATGATGATCTATTTTACAAGCTAGTAGAAACGGGCGATCATCTCAATCGCTTCAAGAAAGCCTTCGAACTTCATTTAAGGACGCCTGAGCCCTTGACTGCCGTTCCAGTAGGACCGATAGCAGCACCGATCGACATACTGATCAAGGTTTCAGCTCACTACCATGATCTGGTTGAAGCGGAGAAAGGCAAAGGACGCATGAGCAACAACCTGAGCCCGAGAGAAGTGAGCAAGGTCATCAGACAGGGGTACGAGACCCTGAGTGTGCCAGCCATGGATGGCCTGGATCGATGGGTTAAGTTCAGGGAAGGTGATGAGAGAGGCATGTTGAAACGAGTTGCTCGAATGGCAGTGGAAGACACGAAGAAGCTACTGCGATCGTCGTGAAGCATGAGAGAGGGGTATCCTCTGTACAATGCCTTCAAGCGCAGTACATCCTAGGCTCCAGAACGCCTCCTGTATGTACGGCAATTTATCCGTACAACTGTAGACAGGATCCAAAACACCAAATTGCCAAACACCAGGACCCACTTGCCTATGTTCAACGTACATATGTTAGAGATTCTGAAGATTGTCAACCATAGGAAGTTTATCATAGAGTACTTTGGACTCGAAGTATCCTGGATCGGTTCGCTGACAACGGTGCTGTGCCTGTTTGAATTATCTTGGGCCCTTAAGGCAAGCACCAGGACCAACAGACCCCTGCGCCCATTCACGGACGAGAGTCCATTGATACGGAAATCAACTCATAGCATAAGATGGGCTACCATTTAATCTACAGCTGTGCAAATAGATTGCCGTATCTAATGCTGCCAAGGCGCTAAGTCGATATGACTAGCCTATCTGCCTCTGATAGAGATGTCTTCCCTTCTATCCATTCTGAGAGATTACTGAGGTATCGATAAACCTCAGGATGACCGCTTACGTTGTTATGCCCTTCCAGCAAATTCATTCGATGGATAATGGCCTTGTCTCATCGCTCAAGGAGACGGTACGCACCGTGCAGCGTGACTGCGCTTGCGATGATGGAGAAACGGAAGCCAGCTGAGGTGACGCTCGAATGACGCTGGTGGAGCGTCCAAGGAGCGTCATCTTTTACAAATCAGACTTCAAAGTCCAGCCATGTCTACATATACACGCACGCAGTCCCCCCCATCTTCACAAAGCAGTCGCCCCACCCAACAAACAACAATGGGATCCCCAAACACTCCCAAACCGCACGACAGCCAAGCCTGGCTCCAAATTTCCGACCCCGAACTCCGCATCTTCTACACCGGATGCCTTCCCTCCTCCAAGCCCAAAGGCACCATCCTCCTCATCCACGGCTTCCCCGAAACATCCCACCAATACCGCCACGTCCTTGTCCCCCTCGCCCGCGCCGGCTACCGCGTCCTAGCCCCCGATTACCGCGGCCACGGATACTCTTCGAAGCCTGCAGACGGCTACACCAAAGCCATCCTAGCCCAGGACCTGCACAAGCTCGTGACCGAACACCTAGACATCAAAGAGAAGATCCACATCGTAGGCCATGACATCGGAGCAATGATCGCACACGCCTACGTTTCTCAATTTTCATCCCATGTCGCGAGCATCAGCTGGGGCGAATGCCCCCTCCCCGGCACGCGCTTCTACGAGGAAAGCAAACATAGCCCTCCGCTATGGCATTTTGATTTCCAAGCTCAGCCCGATATGGCCGTCGCGCTTGTTACGGGCAAAGAGCGGATGTATCTGAAGCATTTCTTTGACCGGTTGGCTACAAACCGAGCTGCCATTACGGAGAAAGATTTGGATTTCTACACGACGCAGTATGCGCAGTCGGGGGCTTTGCGTGCGGCGTTTACTACGTATCGGATGTTTGGGGAGGATGCGGAGCAGAATCGGAGGTGGGTGGAGGAGGGTGGGAAGGTGGGGGTTAGGTGTATGGCGTTGGTTGGAGAGATTGTGTTTTCGACGGCGAGGGCGTATGAGATGGTGAGTGAGATGTATGAGGATGTGGAAATGGGTGTTGTGGAAGGTTGCGGGCATTATCTTGCGGAGGAGAACCCGGAGGGCTTTGTGAAGCTGGTGCTGGGGTTTGTGGAGAAGGAATAATGAATGTCGATTCGATGAGCAAATATAAGAACATCCGATCAAGCACAACCTTCGTCCCATGCACAAGTGTATCTGTCTGCAACCTCCACCTCCAACAGTCCCCCCTCAAGAAGTCTCAAAAGCCTCAACCCTACACTCCGCCACCTCCTTCCCCTCCCCACACTCCAACTCCCTCAACAGCCCCGTCCCCACATCATGCACCAATCCATGAACCACCAACCCCCTCTCCCTCATCGCCTCAATAACAACCGCATTCTCCCTCAACGTCTGCACCCCCTGTCTCACATTCGCCTCCACCAACCTCACCGCCCTCTCCCCCTCCCCCAACCCCTTCCACCTCTCCGCATTCTCCATCCGCAACTTCCTTAACGGCATCAACCACGCATCAATAAGCCCCAGCTTCTTATTCCCCAACGCAGCCCCCACACCTCCACAGCTCGTATGCCCACAGACAACGACATGCTTGACTTTAAGATGCTCGACCGCGTACGCGATGACGGATTGGGAGTTTAGATCGTTGGGGGGGAGGATGTTGGCGATGTTGCGGTGGACGAAGACGTCGCCGGGGAGGAGGTTGAGGATTGTGGTTTCGGGGATGCGGGAGTCGGAGCAGCCGAGCCAGAGGATTTGGGGGGATTGGCCGGCGGCGAGGGTGGGGAAGAGGGTGGGGTGGGTGTGGGCGGTTGTGTGGGCCCATTCTTTGTTTTGGTGGAGGGCGTGGGTGAAGGTGTCTGTAGGGGTGAGGGGGGGAGTGGGTTAGCTGGATGGGTTTTTGGGTTGGGGGTTGTGAGGAGTGTGTGGAGTACCGGGTGGGGAGTGGAGGGTGAGGGTTTTTGCGAATGCTGGGGTTGGGGAGTGGGAGAAGGATCGGGCGGGGTGATTGCAGAAGGATTGGCGAAGGGTGGATGGCAGTCTGTAGGTGACAGAGCGACGGCACATACCTTGGCTGGCCATGATGATGTTGGGGGAAGCAGGGAATTCCCGAGCGGGTTGTGGAAGAAGAAATTTGCAATTTCGAGGATTGATTGACGTGCAGCGACGGTATCCGGGGTTAGCAGATGATAAGGGAGTCACTTCGCAACAATGGAATCCAAATGAAGAGGTATGTACACAGAGAAGAGAGAGAAGTTGGCAGACAGCATAAGAAAGTCGCTCAGATAATGCCGCAAAGGGAGCAGGCTAGATAATTGATCAAACCCGCGGACCCGGCTCGTCGGCGCGATCTCTGCAGCGAGTACACCACTTTGCGATTGTACTTGACGCAGATTGTCAATTGGGTGCATGAAGGAGGGTGTGGAAAGGGAAGCATAAGTAGATATTGACTGGATCGCAAGAAAGGCCCCGCCTTTCGGTCATCCCGGCTGGGAAAGCTTAGGCGTGTGCGATATCAAACGGGGCATGCACGACATGCGGATCTATACATGCATACGCCAATTCATCCGTACTACTCTGTAAACACCGATCCCCAAACCCCTACACGTATTACAGCTGCAACCCCTAATTTTGGCCTTGATTCGATGGCCCACTAGTAGAAGGGTTCACCCCTAAATGGCTTATACTCCTAAATAGTTTACGCTTATTCCTCTTTAAGTATAGACTTCAATGGATTACTTTTACCTATAAACTTATAATACTCCTTAAACTAACTAATCTTTATAATAAAATATTTCTAAGAATTAGTTTAATTATTCAGTTAGGAACTTAGTATATAAGCCCTAGAGTATCCTAGAGCTTCCTATAAAGCCTAGAAGTATAAGCTCTAGGTGATTAACTAGATAAGGCTAGATCATTTAGGGGTATAGACCATTTAGGGGTGAACCCTTCTAGCCCTAGTAGCCCGATTAGCCTTAGCGTAATATCCTGCCAAGGAAGCGCCAAGTCCCCCCACATTCTCTAGAGATGGTTTAGAGACTTCGCAGTCAATGTGTCATGGTTCAATCCCTTTCTTAGAAGAATATCAGTGTATATGAGAGCAAGAGTAATCCTAAGCAATAGTCAGTGATATACCTTACAATTCGATAGCAAATGATCGTTTATTTTACGAATTGATGAGATTCATGGGCAGCAGGCCAATACGCAGCGCTAACAACATGGCTTGCCTTATCGCTCGCTGGAAAAAGAAAAGAAGCCTCTGATCTGGAGGCCCATGACAGACGTCGGCCGGTCAAGCACTTACAAGAGATTGCATACGAGTCATCTTCCCACGCCAACAATTTGAAACCATGGCATCGGCTTAGCATCCCACTGTGACGGAAAACCTTTCCATTCCTTGCTTTTCTCGAATCGGTCTCTACCCACGCCGCAGTTGCCTTTTGTTGTAGGATCTGGATGGTACAGAAAAGAAGCGATGGCAGCTTCGAGAGTGAGTAGGGGCTCTAGGTCCTTTTTCGATACAATGATGCTTATGCAGATCGCTTTTGATAGATTGCACGAGAGTGCGGCGATTATGATTGTTAAATTGAATTCTAGTTTATGTTTCTCTTCGATGGGTGGACTGAGACGGTACTGTATAGGCGTTGCAACAGGTACCTGATGACCGAGGATGTTTTTCTGATAGATCCCGACCGACTCTTCCCGTGGGCTCTTGACAGTCTAGAAATCATTACAGGCATCGGAAATCGTTATCTCGCACCTCCATCCACGTGACTCATATACGGAGTTCGTAATGACCTGCGTGTCCACAAAGGGGTATACTGCGAGGAAAGAGTTTGTTGTATCTGGGGTGGAAGACACAAGCACGACATCCGACCGGGACGAGATGATGGTTGCCGGGTAAGGCTTCATACATGCTTCGTTTTCTAGTCTCACGAATGAAGTCGTGTCGTGTTGTTAGTTTCGTAACGCGGCGCCAAGCTCTTCACCACCGACATAATGTCTACAGGGACGTTGGCACGGATTGAAGAGTTGAATGGAGCCTCCTCGAGAAAGTTACCGGCAACTGCGTATACGTTGTACTGTCGAGTAGACAGGGTAGAGAAGACCGCACTGTTATGTTGTAAGTGTAGAGGTATGGACGAGATAGCAAGGAGCCGCCACAGCAAGATTCTGAAAGGAGACAGCCATCCCCATTTCCCTGAGACTGGGGACGCCTATGTCTAGCCAGATACCTTGGCTGTGGGCCTTATCTATTTCTTGACGTGTAGGTGATGAAAGACACTGCATGCTGTAGTTACTGGCGCCGAGCTGAAGAGTGCCAAGGACGGTGATGATTACCTGAAGGGTGCCAAGGCCGCCTTGCACTCCAATCTCTCCTATTACTCGGAAGTATTGTCATAATCTTTGTTAGACAATCACGACGGCTTCCACACCCGCAGTTGCTCAGTCTCTCATTTTGGAATATGGGTAGTACGAATTGAAGCGAAGGCGGTAAAAGGTTCCTCGGATTCATACTAAAGCAAATGAGAAGAAGATGAACAGGAAGAGCCGTCATAGTTTACAAGTAAGGGAAATTATCTCAACTCCTGCCAAGCCAGATTCAATCCAAAAAGGACATCATCATCATCATCATCATCATCATCTGTCGTTTCCTTCAGCGGGCTCCCTAGGCTCCAACCACCACACCAAGCGCAATCATCATCAATGAAAAAATACCATGAGTCTTGAATGGCAAATTCGCGTCCGATTTCGCCATCGGCGTTGGAGCCATAGTCGCAGGCGGACTGCACGAGGTCAGAAACCCAAAAACGGCTCAGATTGGGAATAATTCGAGAACCTACATGCTAGCCGAGCTCGTCAACGCCAGCAGTCCAGAGCCACCATTCGTGGTCCCGCTGCCCTTGCCGACAGTATTCGATACACAAGGCATATAGTTGCTAGGCTGAGACTCCCAGCACGAGACAGCCTGCTGAGCGCCGAATTGCTGACCCGCGGTGCACGTAGTGTACCAGGCCAGTAGGACCAGAATGTTTATATCTGTGTTGATGTCGTAGCAGCCTTGGCAGGTGTTCATTTGTCCAGCGTTGGAGTGGGCGACGCACATGCAGTTGACGCTTATGGTGTCCATTGTGTTGCCGACGGCGGTGACGTTGGTGCTGGTCGTTTGGCAGGACTTTAGAGCTGTGGTGTAGGAGTCGCAAGAGGGGCATTGAGCGGTGGTGAGGTAGGGGAGTTGGAGTGTGAGGAGAGCCAGGGGGAGGATGAGGTGCTTCATTTTTGCCTTGGTGTGAGAGGATCAAAGGCTGTGGGTAGACTCTTTGTGATCAGTCTTGACAGTTTACAGCGCGAAGATTCCAATGGATGAATCCTTTCAGATTTCAGCGGAGAGCTTCCAGCTTTGTATGGAAGCCGAAGGCACACCATCATAGTATTTCCGTCGGCTTGTGCATAGATTCTGCTCTGACCCCAACGGCCCCCAACAAGCATTCCAGGCGCTCATGCATCTTGTCCCCTCTCGTAGAGCGTATATTTAGTACGGCAACCTCTTCTCGTTTTTCTCTTCGTTCTAACAATACTACCAATTGTATTTCGGGCCCAAGTGTCTGCAAAAGGAACAAATCAAGAGAGCTCAATATGTTAGTATTGCCAATTGCGATATCCATCTTAACGCTCTCCCTCTGTAGAAAAGACAAGCTGACTTGTGGCTTTTGATCGCTCTTTCGATTGGGTCTTCGAAGCGAGCCCACTTCGTGGGGGCCGGCGGTTACTCTCTAATGATAATTTTGCTTGCAGCATGCCCACCTGACCCATTATCTAGGAATGGTGTTCGATAATGATTTTGAGCTGTCAGGACTAACGAGAGGGGTTGGAACCTATAGGGAATTATGATGCTGTGCAGTTGCGTGAAGAAAGAAGTAGAGAGTCCAGGGATTTTACCACTTGGCTACACGCAGAGAGGGAAAGGTAGTTCGAGGATGACAAGGTACCTTCATGCGACTTCACAGAGGAAATGCTATCTCCATTGGCTTTCTGCAGCCGCGTAGAAATCGATGTCAAGCATGCAATGACAGTGTAGGATGACAGAGCAAGCCACCTGCCAGAGCTCGCTAGATCTCTTTAGGTTAGCAAGCCTGATTATAGCGTGAGGCTAGTGGTGTCTTTTCTAGCTAAGTCTCCCTACAACATAGGTTGAATTTATCATAGTAGACTCAATTAGAAACTCCTATGAAAATAGATCCACGACATCAATGAGTACCGTTAACCTTGACCATGCTTTCGTTGCTCTCCTTGTCCTCCTCGCTCTCCTCGCTCGTCTGTGGCTCCACGTCAATGTCGGCCTGGTACAAGATCGGCGAGATCCCCTGCTTGCTGAATTCGTCGGTCCACTCTTGTGCCGCATGCGCGACCTCATCCCAATTAAAGACTATCTCCTCGACATCCGCTGGCTCAAGGACAACAGAGCCCACTGTCTGAATCCTTTCACTCACATCCATCAGCCTGGCATATGTCCTGGCCACAGCCAGCCCGGTATCCTGCGCGCTGATGACCGCCACTTTAAATGAGTCCTTTGCGCTCGTGAGCTTGATGGCGGCAGTGTCCATGTTCGACTTGAATGCTTTCAAGCGTGCGACGCAGGCAGCCTTCTCGCTAATGTCCAGGTTCTTGTAATAGGTTTTGAACATGTCCTTCCAACCGAGGCCCTGAAGGCCGTACAGCGTAGGTACTTGCGAGACGAGTTTCCATGCGGTCTTAGGCCCCATGAGCATGGTAGCTCCTACAGCAAGAGAGACGGTGCACACAGCGATAGCGTCGGCGGTGATACCAGCGATGTAGTCGTCGAGATCCTTTTGTTGCTTTGCGACAGCTGCATCGATGTCTTTCATGAGGGCGGCGTAGGTGTCGACGTTGGATTGGACGGTGCGACAGATCTCCTCAAAGTCAGCCTCGGCAGTGGTCCAGGCTTCGCTGGTACGATTTGCGGCTTTCAAAGCACCAGCAGATAGGACTAGCATTTGCTTTATCTGGACATCGTGCCGAGTCGAGGAGGTTAGCTGCTTCAGCGCAAATTGTTGAGTGCAGGCAAGCGTCTGGATAGAGCTGACGGTATCAAGGTTTTCAGCAGCCAGGCGTGAGTACTGTCGACGAATATCTGTCACTATCTCCAGCATTGTCTTCGGGCTTGTAAAGCTGGTACCCGCGTTGATGTCGGCTGCGAAAGGCAAGGTGTCAAGCTGTCTCATGGCGGCGAAAAAGGTGGAGCTGCGAGCAGTCCATTTGTTAAGACTTTGTGCTAGATGATGATCTGAGCCTATTGCGGCTATCAGCTGCATTTTAGGCGATGGGCTCACGTCAATCGACATCAATGCAGCTGAAACACCGTTGGTGACTAAATTCATACTGAACCCCAAGACTTGCGGTATCAGCTTTTCTCTTTCGCCACCAAAGGGCACACCGACAATGGAAAGGACTTCCGATGTGTTATTGATGATATTGTGCCACTGAGTCTCCATGAGCTCCTTGTAGAGCAGCGCATCGATCTTCAGCTCTTTGCCCATTGCGTCCAGGGTTGTTTGAAGGAAAGCCAGATTGCGGCTAATGACCTTGCACATTTCCACCCAGGAAACGGCTTGACCTTCGCAAGTCGCCCAACTATAGAGAGATGCTTCGTACTGTTGAATGACATCTTCCAGGCTTGAGATCTTGACTTCATATTTGCGTTGGATCTCTTCGGCTTTGGATTGCACAAACTCAATGATCTGTTTCCTTGACCCGAAGAGCTCCAATGGAAATGGCACATAAATATGGCGAGCTTCATCGTACATCAGTATTTCCTGTACTCCGATCTCGTCTCGCTGGCCCTGGATCTTCCGTTTCAGATCAGCTGCTGAATCCTGAGCCATATGATTGATATCGGCAAAAGAATTGTTCGCTATCATGGCCGAGTCTCTCGCCATGTGACAAAACCTCAACGCAGGCTTCTTGTATTTCTCGATCTGTCGCATGCGTTCCTCGGAATCTTCACTGAACGGATCGTTGGACCACGCAGACATGATTTGGGCCAGCTCGAATGTTGCTTGCACGGACTCGACGACGTTCTTCTGGGACTGAACAAGACTACCAATAGCCATTGCGCCTTTCAGTAAGGCTTCGCCACCGCTTAGTCCAAGGTTGTTGAGATTTGCCTGAAGTGCGCCTGACAGGAAGACCCCAGCATCAACTTTGAGAGAGGCAATGTCGAACCAATTTCCTAGCTGTATCGACACTTGATTGGAAGATGTGACAGATGCTAGAGTGGCCTCGGTAGCTTGCTCCATTAGGGTTTCGTAGACGTGCTCGTCGCCCTGACTGAGCGCGTCTTGTGCGTTGGCAATTTGCATTGTGAGCTGCTTGACAAAGATGGCCTGAGTCGGACGCGATTGCAGTGAGTGCAGTCTTTCTGGTCTAGAGTTGCCAACGGACGCTAACGAAGCCAGTGTTACGCCTTCTTCAGCGTCTGAATCATCGTCATCGGATGGTTCCTCGGGAATGACGATGCCTTGTTTTGAGATCAAGTCCATGTAAGCTTCTGCGCCTGTCTTGAGCTCCCCAGTGCATTGCATAGCGTATTCGTAGTCTGGAGCATCTGCAGTGAGTAGTTCCATACCAATCATCTTTAGCAAAGCCACGTCAGATTTGGTCACGCTCATGCATTGGCCTAGCATCCTGCCCCAGAACACCATGAGTACACCGTACATTTCTTCAATTTTGGCGAAGTCTTTCGTGACAACTGTGAGCTCCCGAATTGCCGTCTCAACCTTTCGGATCTCGGCTTCGGTGCTCGCCACAGCAGCCGAGGCGCTGTTTGCCTTTGATCCCGCAACGCTTGCAGCGATGATTCCTCCTACGAAGAGGGCACCACCGGAATAGATAAGAAGAGGATTCGCAGTTGCGAGGCCGGCGATGACGCCAACGACACCTGCGGAAGTTCGTTAATGTATTTCACCACACCCTCGTTCGAAGGATAACTGACCGAGGAGCAATGTGCCAATGCCAATCCAGAAACCGACATTTGCTGCGCTCAAAGCTTTCTTCTGCTCCTCAAGCACTTTCTTAAGTTCGGAAAGTTTCACGTTGAGTATCGCGGTCTGTTGTTCAAGGTCTTTGGAGACCCCAGAGAGCTGTTTGGCCATCGCCATAACAGGGTCCTGCGCATTCCGGACGAGTGCAGTCATGATCTTTGCCCACGCTCTGGCATGCCCGACTGCTGTCTTACCCGCTTTGAGAGCAAGCTTCTCCTTCTTCTGATCGTCGCTTGCCTCAAAAACCTTGACAGATTCGTTCATTTGGTTCAAGAAAACTTCATGAACCCCAGCGAACGTATGAATGTTACTCACGACCGGCCAAAGCGTAGCTTGCGTCTCGAGATATCGTGACTTGAGTGACTGGGTAAGCGTCTCAAGATCCAGCATCACACCTGGTGAAGCTACGCCAATATTTTGAACGCCATCAAGAGGTATCCATTTGATCCAATGAGTACCGCTTGTGATGGCACCTGATCCATCCTTCGGAGCGTTTGAAGTATCCACCGAGGCAGCTATGCGTTTGTATAAGAAGCCGTCCTTCTTAGAGACAACCAGACCTTGATCATTTGCAGTGAATTCTGTGAATCTGTCTTCTTGCCCAATCGCATATCTGTCCCCAAGCGTGTAGCTGTTGTTGGAGAAGTCCGGTTTGATGTCCCACAAATTGTAGTCTTTGTCGTAACCGAAAACGATGTTGTTGTGATAAGCAATGCGAGCCCAGACTGGTGGAGCTTGCGTTGAATCTCTGGCAGTATAGGCCAATGGCTGAAAGGTGTTTTGGGCGCCAATGTCTTCTCCCTGGAGCACTTGAAGGGCTCCATCCGTAGTAAGAACTACGAGTTTGAAGTTCAACGCTTCTCCTCTATCCGCCGAGAGCTGAGCCCATGGCACCACATCGATCACATCATTTGCCGGAAGACAATGATGACCGACTTGTTCCCACGTGTCCCGATACATCTTAGGCCAATTGTTTGAACTCTCTTTGAGCGCTTGCTCAGTCTTGTTCCGACATTTCCTGACCCACATTTGGGTCCCGCTCGTTATGTAGAGGTTTCCCTGGTACGGAAAGAACTTGGTGGCGCCTTTGGTAGCGTCGAAGCCGTCTGGAACCTGAGAGAAAACAGACCACACGTCGTTGGTAACGTTGCCAAATGGGAGTCGATTTGACTTGGCTTGAATATACATGACGTTCCCATCCTTGAAGCCGACTATAGGGGCCGTGTTGATGGAGGCATTGTACTGGTCGAGCCCTGGCTTCTTCTATATAGCAGAATTAGCTTTCACCTGTCAAAATACCAGAGATGACCGTACCAGGATGTCTTCGAAGGTTCTGAGAATAGGTTCTGCGGACTCAGACATGGTTTTCAGAGTCTTTGTCTGCTTATTGACGCTGCTTGGGTCTTTCGCAGTCAGTCCTTCTGCGATGGACTTTGCCAGGGCATCGGGGTCCGATGGAACACTGGGAGCGTTGACCGCTGCAGCATCAGCGACTTCAGCTGCGATATATTGTTGGTCCAACCATGTGGCTCCACCCTTAGCCGCAGTCCTGCCTTCATCATTGTTGGTGCTCTTCAATTTGGAATTGAGCGCCCGAGTTCTGGATATAGCCGAGTCAAGGAGCAGCATGACCTTCACGAAGATGATGTAAGCTTTGGCGGACCAGCATCATGGAAGAGGACTCATCACCTCCGCTTGTTTGGCATGACTAGCGTTAAGATCCTCTGCCGTTGTGGCCTTGCTGGCTGGTCCTGAAGCGACCTCGGCCGCCACCTTCTCGGAGATGACATCGGTGACAGCGGTAAGATGGGCTATGGTGAACATTGCGATGCTGGCGAGTTGTATGCTAGACAATAATACTCAGACAAGATGTTAAAAGCTTGGGTTCTGGGAGACAGAGATACCTGCACTCCGGGCTAAAGGCAGCTTCTTATAGACGGGCGCCCTCTCGGGTCCCCGAATAGCAGGTCTAGATGAGGTTATAAATCATTAGCCCCCCAATCGTTGGGCTTAGCTGGTTTGATCGAATTTGGACATTCATTTGGTGGCGTCGCCATTTGATACCTGATAGTTGAGCTTGAATAGTTATGCATAGTAGTTCCAATGGGCACACTAGACAAAAGCCTCTTATGTGCAGGTGTGACATTTCAAGCCCATCATGAGCCAATAGCCAGCTAGAGCTTGAAGCGCTGTTCGTACTCATGACTCGTAAAAGGATTAAAACGCACTACATGAGTTTTCAAAGCCGTGTAGTGTGTTGTCCTATGGAGAGAAAGATCCTAGCACTCCGTCAAACCGAGTCATCATCCGTATGCGAGTGTCAAATCATTCAGACGATCCCATTGTTGTGACGCCTGTGTGCATCAGCTTTAGCAGACCTCCATGACAAGAAACAGTTTTCCTGTTTCCTCACAGGATATGCGGAGTGTGAATGCTAGGGCTTTGGGTACCGGTCCAAACACAACAAGTCATCACGAGCCATTGCTGTTGTCAACCAGCAGATGATTCACTGCAATCGACCCGGGATGAATTTGAGGCTCGTGTAGCAAGTGGCGCCCAATGCTATTGGCTAGCATTTGCCGTCGCTAGGGTGCAGTCAAAATATCGGTCGCGGAGCGCTTCAGCTGGCCTTGAAGACAGTGGCTTGACGAAATCTTCTGATAGTCTATACGGCGGTCTGATATCGCAGCGGAAAGAAATCACATTGAATGGATATGAAGCGAAGTCCATCATCTATGAAGATTTCGTGGCTGGACAAATAGAGCTGAATAAGCCGCTGGTGGAGAAAACGGCTTAGCCTACAGCGTAGCTCTCCCGCTAGCTTACTAGGTTGGTGCAATAACTCCTTGTTACCAACTCATGGTTGGCTGAGAGAGACCATGCTGAGATTAGGGGCGCGGGCCAGAACCGCTGTCACATTGCAGTAGTCAAGCCTTCACCAAGGTATACCACGCGTCTAGCTCGAAGATCTAGCTCGAAGATCTAGCTCGAAGCTGGCTGAGTAGTTCGAGCCTGGCCGGCTCTGCACTATGATTGTCACAGGAGAGAACGACTTTGCGGCGGTAAAGATTGATCTTGACTGCCCAGACCAGTCTAGATGCCACGCGTGTCGGTGTGATTGGTGGTTTCGGATTTGGGGATACTGGCAATAAATGCGTAGATACTGAGCGATCGAGCCGGAACAGGATATTTGGCGTGCTGAGGCTGGCTGAAAAATGGTTAGAGCTGTTGCAGGACCTGTAGATCGGAAGAGCCGGAGGTATATCTTCTGTGTAGGCTATACTGTAATAGGAACGTATTTTGCTCTGTCGTCAGAGATGATGAAATCACTAGTGATAGCCATTCGTTAAAGCCTCAATTCTCCACTAGCTCCTGTGCTTCGTAGATGTAATGACAGAACCAGAGCGTCAGACTTGTCTTAGCTCCCAATAAAGCATACCAGATGCGGAGGCGAAATCAGCGATGGATCCTCAGTTCGACGACAGAGTGATGCTAGGCTCATGCTAGGAGGCGTTCTTAGATCGCCAATATATCACCAGACGACAGCAGAAACAGACGGAGTTGACAGCGTAGACGCTTTAGTTGATCGATAGATTGCTCCACAAGTCGCGAATGGTAGGTTCGGCAGCCAGACAGCGAGGGATGGTTGCCACGTTGTCGAGCGCAAGGAGGCCAGAGTGTCCGGTGCGTGGGGAATCCAGGGAAGGTTCAAGTTGGCAGATCTGGCATTATCGAATTGAGATACGCAGCCTATGTGATGGGCGTTGCCAATCCGATTCGCATAAATCGCTTCTGTTCCGACCCCCAACTCTTGAGGTTCGCAAAGCTGGAGGTATAGCGAATCTCTCGCTGCTTTGGATATCAGCCCCAATCATCATCGTTGTATCAACTTTGACTTGGTCTGCTTCCAGATCTGGGTCACCATGTCCGATATTACCATCAACGGAAATTTGCTCGATATTTCCTCCGCACAAACCGCTCAAGGCCGCTCGAATGATGCACGCTCTTCCAACTTTATATATGTCCAAGGCAAGGAAATCCTAACAAATGCGCAAAAGGGCGATCTTGAAGCTCTTGGGGTACAGATCCAAGAATATGTTTCCGAAAAGACATATCTCTGCCGGTATCAACATGACGATCTCTCTTCGATCCGGGCTTTAGACTTCATTACACTTGCAAACGTATACGATCCATGCCTGAAGACTTCTGCCGATCTGAAAGAATCAATTAGCCAAGAAACTGATGCAGGTCCTTACACTGTCGATTTACTCTTGCACGAAGGCACAAAACGTTCACCTGCTCAGCTTCTCGATGACCTGGTGCAGAGAGCTGTAGTGACCGGGGCAGACGCCAAAGCCTTTCCTGAGAGCAACAAGATACGCGTGACGGTGGACGGGTCGGTCATCGGGAAACTCGAACAATTTGACGAAGTCAATCGCATCGAGGAAGCTGAAAGCATCGAGCTAGCAAACGATTTCGCCCGAAAGATTATGTGTGCTGACTTTATACTGAATGGTACAGAGTTCAAGGGCTCAGGCCAAATAGTTGCTGTGGCGGATACCGGCTTCGACCGGGGCTCGTCCGAGAATGACAAGATGCACCCTGCATTTCGAGGCAAGATCAGAGAGCTGATCGCAGTCGGGCGCAAAGATACTGGCCTCACCAACGACCCGCATGGTCATGGGACCCATGTTTGTGGTTCAATCGTTGGAGACGGAACACCCAGTGAGAAGAGAGTAGGCACCCGAGTTCGAGGGACAGCGCCGGATGCTACATTGATCGTGCAGTCTCTGTTGACACACAGCGGAGGACTTGCCACGCCCGAGGACCTTTTGCCCCTTCTGATGGGTGCTTATGATCAAGGCGCGCGCATTCACAGCAACTCTTGGACGGCAGAATGGAAAGGCCGTACTGGTCAGGTGGCTTACAATGATTGGGCCAAATCGATTGATAGATTCGTCTTTGAGCACCCGGACATGATTATCTCGGTGGCAGCCGGGAACCATGCAGAAATGAAGAACGCTGGTCAGCAACAAATCGGAGCGTCTTCAGCTGCGAAGAACTGCATTACGGTGGGAGCGACAGTCTCAACAAGGGCCAACAATGGGAAGAAGTTCGCACCATGGATCTCAGCTCCGAAAGATCCTGCAGAAATTGCGGTATTCAGCAGTCGTGGGCTTACCAAAGAAGGTCGTATAAAGCCAGATGTGATGGCGCCTGGCACAGCGATCCTTTCCGCCGCATCTCGTGACCTGCCGTGCAGCAGCGATCGTCGAGCGGAGTATGGTACCTGCATGGACGATGATTGGATGTTCATGTCCGGTACGAGCATGGCCACCCCTCTCGTAGCTGGCTGTGTTGCAGCTCTGCGTGAAGCTGTCATCAGCAGAGCCGTCCATGGGCCTAGTGCAGCTCTCATAAAAGCACTGCTAATAAACGGGACTGTTGACATTCGGGGCAAGGATAGTGCAAGTGCACCGACTGGAGCCACACCTGCTGCTCCAAATGGTTTGCAGGGGTTCGGTCGAGTGCAGATGACAAGATCGACGGCGGCGCTCAGCGGTGAGCCCGGATGCGGCTTCGTCGACGCTGGGGAAAGCAAGACTGTACCACCGCTGACACCCAGCATCAGATCTTGGGAGAGCATGCCAATTGAGATCCGCCGCCCCAACACTTCCCTGGTCGTTACTCTTGCATACTCTGACCGGGAAGGTCAGCTTTTGCAGAACGATCTCAACCTGATCGTCCGAGATGCTCATGGCGAAGAGAGACATGGCAATTGTTCCTTGGCTTCTCAATACGATACCCAGAATAACGTTGAGAAAGTGGTTTGGGAGGGCATCGACTGTGGCTCCGCGTATGTCAAAGTCGAGGCTGTTGGCGGATTCGCACGGTTTAATGACCCTCAAGGGTTCTCCGTCGTATGGGCTATTTTGTGACAGAGCGCAGTGGTAGTTGAAGTTCGTGCGCCTTCAAGTGACCTGTAGGAGCATGAAATGGTAGGCAGAAGGAAAAGGTCCGCTGCCATGACTTTTCCACCATACACGCGTCATCAATAGGCCATTCCACGATCTATAATCCAGAAAAGCTGACCAGGACGCAAAACTTCTGCGCCGTGAACAAAGCCCTGCCATTCCCAAGTCAGCGTCTGCTCCCGTAGCCAAATATAGAGACTTTTTTACATCAGTATAACTTTGGCTGAGAACCTTGTTATCATGGTAAAACATTCATGCGGCGGTCTTGGCATTACGGGAGAAAACCGGAAAACCTCTATATAATTAATACTATAAATACTAGCCTATCTCTAAAGTATATAGTTAATATCTATATAATCTATATTTAATATCCTTAAAGTTATATATAATTATATTATCCTTCTACCTTATTATCTACTACCTTTATTATTACCTATTATAATCTTATTTACCTATTATAGTTTACCTACTTACCTCCTTATAATTTTATATACCTCGCTGGAATAGCTCTTATCTATAAGAGGAGGTTATAGGATACCTATTTTATAAATATAATAATAAATATATACTATTAGCTATATTAATTAAGAGGAGGACTTTAAAGTAATAAAAGGTTTATTAAGGTAAATATAAATCTATTTAATATTTAAAATAAATTACCTAATTAGATAATTATTACCTTATATTATTAATATATTATATTAAAGAGCTTCTTAATTTCCTATTATATTAGCCTACTATATATTAGGATAAGATATAGTAATTTCTTTAGGATAAGTTTAATATATATATAATATAATAAGTAATTAATATAATAATTAAATAGTTTAGCTAGAGTAGGAAATAGGTAAAAAGGATTATATATTAATATAATTAATTCTTAAGGATTAATTAGATATTATATTTTATTAATTAAAAGGTAAAGTAATAAGTCTTTTTAAAAAAATTATTATAAATAAGTAATCTAATTTTAAGAAATATGAATATATCTTATATAATATAAAGGTAACTTAAAAGGAGCTACTTATATATAATAAGAGGTAGAATATCTTACTTATAATTATTATTAATAAATATATTAACTAGGAAATATATTATAATTATATTATATTAAATATTTTTAATAACTTTATTTAAATTAAAATCCTCCTTTAAATTACTCTTTTTCTTAGTCCTTAATTTATAATTATTATAAATAATATATTTATTTATAATTTTAAAGAGTTAAAGTATATTTATTATACTTTAAGTATTATCTTTATAAAGCTTCCTTCCTACTTATTAAACCTTAGTCTTATTAAGATATTATCTACAAGGCTTAAGAGATAGTTTAAATAAGATAATTAATTAATAAAGGTATATATAAATAATAATAACTCTAGGAGCTTTAAGTAATTCTTATAAAATATTATATATTATTTAGGAGTACTAGCCGGAAAGATATAGGATAGTATAGGATATAGGCCTTCCTAGCTATCTTATAAGAGGGGATAGGTTTAAGGGTTTTAGTCCTATCCTATTATAGGATAGTATAGGTTTTTATAGGATAATCCTATAGGATAGGATATTCGTAGGACTACTTTATAGGATAGGATATTTATAGGATATCCTATAATTACTAAGAGGAGCTAGGTATCTATATAAAAGATTATGTTAAGTAAATATTATAACTAGAATAATAACTAGAAACTATATATTTTAAATATTACTTTAAATATTAAGCTATTATATATAATAAATAAAGTATATTATTATACTTTCTAAGTTTACTAGTTACTAGGAAGTTTAGACCTTATATTCTATATTAGAGCGAAGAATCTATAACTATAAAGGTACGTAATATATAAGTATAGCTAAATATCCTTCTATTATAATATAATATATTTTATATATATTATATATAGGTTTAAAGCTACTATAATTATTAGTACTAATTATATAGAAAATATATAGATAATTTATATTTTAATATATTTATTAAGAATACCTTTATAGCTTCTTATAAGCCCTTAAGGGCTTTCCGCTAGAATCTAGTACTATTATATAAATTAAGGGTAATCTTATAAATAAGTTTATAAAAAGGGCCTTTCTAAATAAGGAAATTAGTTTCTTTTTAGAAGTAGTAGATCTAATAAAGGGTAATAGCTATTATATATTATTAACTAGGATTAATAAGTAGAATAATAGCTATAAAGACGTATTATCCTATTTCTATCTAAGCTTCTTCTTTATTATACTTAAACCTAGAAGATTAGTAGTATTAGTAGACTTATAACCTAGGACCTTCTTACTACTTATAATACTTATAATACCTATAATAGTTATAGTCTTATAAGGTTTTAATACTACTATATTAGCTATTATAAATTAAATAGCTTTATTAGAAGTATATACTACCTTTAGTATCTAGGTAGAATATTAGTAATTATTTCTATTTAATAAGGTTAGGAAATATATAAATATTAGCCTATAGGAATAAGATATACTATTAATTATAAAAGGATAGATATACTTAAATTATAATATAATAAAACGAAGAATTTTATAATAAGGATATACTATATATAAACTAAAACCTATATACTCTAAGAGTTATATAGGCGTGTATATATAATATTTAAGGAGGTTATAAGTTAGATAGTTTAGTCTTTTAAATAAGATATCTTTATTATTTAGAGTAAATACTTAGATTTCTTACTCTTCTCTACTTAAAACTACTTTATAATATATTAAATTTATTTAATTTATAGATTTAATATTATTATATAATATATTATTATAGAATTCTATAATATAATATAGTTATTATTATAATTAGAATACCTATAAAATTATTATTTATAGAGAATTATTACTAGTAGTAGGAAGCCTCTACTAGTATCGCGGGATTAGGAACTCTAGTTCTATTATTAATATATCTAATACTTCTCTATTTAATACTATTTAAGTTTATTAAGATACGCCTCTATTTATACTATTATATAATATATTATAAGGAGTATCTATAATTAATAATAGTTTTAATTACTTATAGAATTTAATAGTTATTATATTTACTACTAGTTTCAGGTATTAATACTAAGGAAAAGTAATAATATATTTTAGAATTAGAATAAATCCTTTAATTCTTATTTCTATTTAATACTTCTTATATATATTATTAAAATCTAGTTAAGTATATATAATTTATAATATAATAACACGCGGTATATATATCTTATTATTAATAACTATAATAATAGCTAAAACTAATAATCTTTATAAATAAATATAAGATAATAAAGGTAGAGTAATTAATAAAATTTAACTTAATAAGTTATAATATAAAGGCTCTTATTCTATTTATATAATACTTTACTAACTTTTATAAATATTAAAGATAAAGAAGATAATTTTAATAAAGCCCTCCTCTATTACTTTAATACTTATAATAGTAATAATAAGATTAATATTATATAGGGCTTAACGCGTAATATAAGGGGTTACTACCTAGGTATTTAAATAAAGCGTAAGACTATTAAAGAATTAAGTAAGAATATATATATAAAGTATTTATAAATATACCTAAAGTCTTTTATACTAGGCGAAAAGGTAGTAGAAATAGTAAAGAAGGCGGATATTATAATAATTAATTATACTATTAAGAAGTATAAGAAGTCTTTATTATATCTTAATAAGTCTATATAAGAAAGGGAAGGATAGCTCCTTTATCTTTAATAATTTATTATAAATTAATAGTAAGACTTTCTAATTTATAATTATTATTCTAGGTATCTAATATTTTTATAAGATTATTACTAAAGTTTATATTAAAGTAGTTATAAAGGGTTATAATATATAAGCTATTACGCGTATTATTATTTATACTAATAATAGTAATAGGGACTTAATATAGGAAGACATTAATAATAAAGAGGCTAAGTTAGATAATTTATATTTAAATAATTCCTATCTAATTTATATATTAATTATATAGATCTAATTTTCTAAGCTACGCGTAAATAAGACGTACTCTATAATTAAATAAAATAAAATATTACTTAATATTAGCCTATTAATTAATAGATAATATATAAGTCTAGTTAATTATAGTAGGAATATATAATAAATCTTAAAATAAGTTTATTTGTTTATACTTAGCTAGTCTAGCGTAAGTTAATATATAGCCTATTATATAAGTTAAATTATTTAGATTAATACTTAAACCTAGGATATTATCCTAACTATTATATTAGTAGCTTATATCTACTACTTATTAAAGTATATTAATTCTATAATTCTAATTATTATTCTAATTATTATTATATATATTATTAATTTAGGTAGAATAGTCTAATTTATAATAAGCCCTTTCCTTTACTATATATATATATACTTTAGTTATAGAGAAAAGGCTATTTAATATAATATAAGTAGCTATTTTTAGGACTAATAATTTAATATTATAAATAATATATACTTAATCTTTCTTCCTAGGCCTACTTCTTAGTACCTTAATAATTATAATTTAGTAGTTAATAGTTTTAAGCTTAATATAGATATAATTAATTTTACTTAGATATATCTTCTAATTATTTAAGATTTTAAATAGGTATCTTAGGAGTTTAGCTACCTTACGCCTTCTATTAATAAATTATACCTCTTATTATAAGATATAACCTATTTCCTTATATAAATAGTTATATTTATAAATATAATTAATTAAAGATTTCTCCTCTTATAATACTTTCTAATTTTATTATACCTATTTAGTTTAAGTAAGGGTTCCCTTTTTTACCTATTTAAAGGTTTATCTTCGCGTTAAGAAATATTATAAATATACTTAATAAGGCTATTAATATTAAGGCTTTTATAACTATTAAATTTATACTAGTAAATATTATCTTTAATAGGATAGGATAGTCTACTTACTAATTAGTAATAAGAGCTTAATAATAACTTAATAGTAAGTTTCTACTTATCTTATTAATAATTAAGCTTATTAAAACCTTTTAAATCTAGGAGTCTTTATACTTCTAAATAGCTTAAGGTTATTAATCCTATTTATTACCTACTTATAAACTTCTTACCTTTACTTATAAAGTATTTATAAGCGTTATCTTTTAAGATTTATAATAAATAGTTAATAATATTAGGAGTTTTTAAATAGGGAAAGGATTAGAATAGCTTACTACTCTAATAGATAATACCTAACAATAACTTAAAGTAAGAGGAGAAAGAGATATTATTAATGAAATA
>JAABUK010003015.1_pt1 | contig 29075 bp, 48 predicted proteins | sample 5559141 | NCBI WGS metagenome assembly JAABUK01 (sample SAMN10711869, study PRJNA513367) | rock metagenome | isolation source: Antarctica rocks | place: Antarctica: Victoria Land, Pudding Butte nord | collected 2016-01-03
GGTCGTGCACACTGGACTGCCCCTTGCTCAGGTTGGTGGTATTGCAGAAGTAGCTGCATGCACAACAGTCATGTCAGAATGAATGCTCTGCAGAGCTTGCAATGCTGTGATAAAACCTGTAACAACCTGCATGCACAGAAGATGCAAGCTGCACACTGTGTTGACAAGAGCTTGCGCTTGGGTCCAAAGTGCAAACACCCATCCAGCAGCCTCTTTAGAGTGTCCACCTTATGAGGAAAAACATGGTGGCCAACATGACAAACATGCATGCAATGGCTACATGCTGGACTGCCTGAACAAGCAGACATGAAACGCACAAGCAAACTTCTGATGGGCATCTCAAACAGTTTTGCTTGAGCTAAAGTTCCAGGGCTTTTGGCAGCAATCTCTGGTGTTGCCTGCCACAATTTCACCTGAGCCACAGATCCTCAATCTGCTGTGCCCCATGCTTGAAGGTTTCACGCACAACCCGGTCAAAGCCCACGCCATTGAACACCGACATGATGGGAAGCGTTAGATCCCAGAGCAGATGCTGCACGCTGCTCATCTGGCGTGCGTACTCACGCACTAGGTGGTGCATCTGTTCCCAGGCCAGCCCTTGGGAGTACAGGGCAGCCATGAAAGCCCCCTGCAGCCACAATAGTGCGGTGAGGTATGCCAAGCATTGCACTGAGACCTGCTGTGTTGAAACCACTGAGAGTGACGGAAAGCCTTGCTGCAGAAGTGCATCAAAAGCCAGCAAGCTGGTGCAGAGCATGCTTCACACCCTCCCACAGCGGGATGTGCTCTCAACCATCTGCTTGCCTGGCCACACATGACCTAGATGAGCAATGGTCGCTGAGCAGCCCTCTGTATTCAAAGAAATGTCCAATAGAAGCTTTAAGGGGCTTGGGTCAAGCAGAAGTGGTATCTGCAATTGTCAAGTGCTAGCCGAGCCTCACCTGAGAGGTGCCGCCGATGATGTCTACAGGGACACCAGCATCATCAAGGGCATGGAGGACCCCCAGGTGGGCCAACCCTCTTGACCCCCCTCCTGACAAGACCAGTCCCACAGCCTTGCCGGCCATCCAACGGCCCAGCCGTGCAAGATCCTGCAGTCAGCGCCTTGTGCTTGTGTGTGCACAGGTGGCATGCTCTTTGGGCAGCATGCTCTCATAAATGAAAGTATGGAAAAGCCGCTTATGCCACACTGCAAGGTAAGCTAGTTTAGCACCAACTGGCGCCAAGTGCAGAACTTTGACGTCACCTCAAGTATGTCGTGCAGGCAAGCAGGCCACAGATAGTTTTGTATGGAATGTGGTTATTGATTGTGATAGTGCACACTATCATGCAGTGCTTTCAACAACTTGTATGGCCAGCAATGCGCAAATCTCAACCATGCGTGCTCACATGCATGACTCGTTTCATGACAGCAAAGTCTCACTGCAAGTTACGACTGGGCTGACAGGCTGAATGCATATCACAAAGATACCTTAGGATGTGTCAAGCGTATGTGGTGGTGGCGAGCCAAGCGGGGTCTTGCTTCAAGCCACGCTGCAGTGCCTTGAGGCTCAGAGTCTGGCCCATGCAAAAGGACCAACTCGACCCGCCTGCAAGACTATGCATAAGATCATGCTAGCCAAATATGTTATACATTTCGTGGTGTGGCATGCAAACCTGCAGTGCGGTAATGGCAAAATGACGTCGTTAACAAGCTGAATTTGATGACATAAGGTTTGACAACAACAAACGACCTCTCAATAGCAGTCAAATCTGGAAAGATAACTCACCATTAAAGTACATCTCAACAGGGAATAATGTTGTAGAAACAGCATGTACTCAAATACAGAGAACACAAGCATGTTACCTGAGGTAAGAAGTCCAGCTTTTGTCATCCAGCTGACCTCTGCGGCTCTGCTCCTGAGGGAAGATCTCAGACCACTTCTCAGACAGGGGTCCCCCCGCAGTGTACCCCCGGGTCCCGCTGCTCTCAAACAAGCCGGAATTTGGGGCCTGATGCGACCTGGCCTCAGGCGGTGGCACCGGCGGCTTTGCTAGCAGAGACCAAACAAGCTCTTGCTCGAGATCCCCAATCTGCACAGCAAATCAGCAAGTCACTGATTGTGCCAAATGGCCAGACCTGGATTCACTAGGCTGGCATTGCTGACTGCACAACAAGCAAGCTAGCTGTTGCTCAAGCTCAAGCAGAGCAGGGCGACCGCCTTGATGAGAAAACCAGTTTGGGTGCAGCAATATGTGAGGCAAGAGCTGATAAAGAGCCTGCTTGCAAGCTTGCATCTCAGGTCCAACAGGCCGAGGTACTTGTTTCAACCAGAAAGCGCAGACCACTGCATGTTTTGCACAGAGCGTACACCACAAAAATCATAACGACCAGCATGTCCTAATACGTATGTGCCCTCACAGCTCAGCTGCAATCCCAGGATTGGCCAGTTTTGAAGCAAATTAGGCTGAAGTACTCGGCAGCTTGAGCAGCAAGACCAAGAGTGGCGCCTGCACAATGCTACAACACAAGCACAAGACAATCAAGTCACCTGTGGAGTTGCCCCTTCAGACGCTACCAGAAGAATGCAGTCAGCCTGAGATATGCAGATCTTGGACCAGGGCGTGAGGGTTGTGTCCGCCTCAAGCAGTATGAACCTGCAGAAAGAAAAAAAAGAGTACAATGATGCTGACAGGCTTGTTCAGCAGCACAACTTCATTTTGGTCCAGATAAGGTGAGCGCCGAGAATCTCGGATAGCTTGATGTAAAAATAGAAGCAAGGCAAAGCTGGAGCAGGTATCAACAGTAAGCCTTGTATCATTTACTATACCAAGCATTGCTCATCAATGTGAACCTGTCTGATATACTGGCACTTCAACACATACAGGTCCATGCGTTTTGTGTTGAGACGCTCATTGCAAAAGCAGGGGCACAGTCACCTGTAGTCTTCCTCTTGAGCAGCCATCCAGGAGGTGATCTTACTCCTGTAGAACGAGACATGTAGCCGGTCAAAGGCTGTAGGGAAGGTCATGGCCACAGTGCTGGCTGAGAGATGCAAGGTGGCGCCAAACAGTTCCTGCAATGTTGCCTTCAGCCCAGCCGTCAGCTTTCGCACAGCAGCCGCGGCTGGGTTGTTCACAGGCGAGTGAACATTAGAGAACAGACTGGACGCTGTATGTGCCGCTGTATCGGTGCTGCTAGCTGATGCATTGCTGTGCGCCCGCTGCTGTGAAGTGGCGGAAGGTGGTGCGGAACTGGACAGATGCGCTGCTTGCAGAATTCGACGTGCATGGCGGCCAAGGTTGCTGCCAATGCGGGACGGGTCCGCAGTGAGGGCGCTCGACTCCTCGATTGCGCGGAGATTGGCTGGGTTCAGGCGAGAAACCGAAGCATTTTGGTTGACCTGGGTTTGATGGAGAGAACTGGCGCTGTCATGGCTGGAGTGCAGGGGCTTGCTGTTGGTGGACCTAACTGAGGCCTTGAAGGCTTCATGAACACCTGCAATTGCATTGAAACAATTCTGCATAGTAGAAAAGCCCCTTGCTGGATTGTGAGACGCACGGCATGCAGCCATAATGCCTACTCCTGACCGATCACGACCACACTTTGCAAACATAGCAGTGTTGCACCAACATTCAATGTGCACATGGCACGCAACAACAAGATGTCTATGCTGAACTTCAGGCAAGAAGGGCAGCATTCCGAGCAAGAAAAGCAAGCCTGCAAGTGTGCAAGCCTTCCCTGATTGTGGATACCGTTGCAGGAGAGGGTCACTGCACAGTACAAACCTGCAGGCAGTAGAGCAATCGTGACAATCTCATGTCTCTTGTGCTCTTCATCCTTGCTGCCACCACTCTTGGCAGCACGCGAATTGGCTGATGAAGTGCTGGACTGCACAGCAGACCTTCCACCCTGATCATACCTGCAGCAACATTGAGGCTATTGCACAGCTAAAGAACACTAGACTCAGGCCAGAACCAGCAGTGCAATGAGTAGCCGTATCACAAAAACAACATGCATAATACTGAAGACTCATTTGTGTAGCACTTGGCAAAGCCTTATATTTGCTGCAGCATATAACAGGGGGGTTTAGGGCAGATCAGCAGATCATGTAAGCAAAATACATGAGAAGTTTTCTCATGTCAATACTATATGAACGACCCAACTATCTCTTACTTTTACACAAGTAGTAAACTTACTGATTGGGGTTGGAGCGCGCTGCTGAGGCTGCAGAGAGGCGGCGAGCCATGCCATCCAACATCCCTGCTACAGCCTTGGGACACTGGCTGGAGATCAGCTCAAAGGCACCCTGCACATTCCCACTGTGTTTTGCTGCCAAACAAAGGGGTCTCTGCATTGATTTGTCCAAAACTGCACTTAACATTGAGGATGACCAGTCATGCAGGTAAGGAGCAAAAGCTTGCCCAAATCAAACCAAACACGTCAGACATCGAGATAAAGACCTTTCATGGTTCAGCTTGTCACTGAGGCTTCAAGTTGAACTTTAGGTTGTTGCTTATACATTGTAATCAGCATAGGTGTGGTCAGGCTGAGCATCCGTAGAATGCACACGTGCCAGGCAGGCCTCATTGAATGTAGGCGCCTTTCTGCTTCAAGTTCCTAAAGACCATTGAACCTAATACCTGATGAGCAACTTGCATGCATGAGGTTTGAAGCACAAAGTCAAAGCTGTGTACCTTGCTCATGCGGACCAGCTCTGAGTCACGCACACACAGGGCTGTTGTGTCATGGATGCCTCCCGTGAGAGCCCAAACAGCCCCCACAGCTTCTCCTCGCCCCACCTCCTCCTCCACTCTCACGCGTGGCCTCATGCTGGCATCCTCCCGGATGAGCCTGATACGGCCAGAGATCAACACATACAAGCAGCTTGCAGGCTCATCTTGCCTGCAGCATACACCAATGCTTTTGAGTGGGTGCCTCCTGTGGTCTCGAAGTCTGCCCGCCCAACTTTCAGCATGTCTGGCTATTTTTGCTACACAGATTCGCTGACCCTTTAGCTAAGATGTCGGGTTCTGAACATGTCTGACATTAGAGATATGGCGTCAACAGGACCTAAACACAGCGTACATGATCCTGCTGCCTGTCCAGCTTTTTTCATGCGGTGGCCAATGCATTGATTTTCAGCTGATTGCCAGCTGATTGCAAGCTCATGAACTTCATGTCCTTTGCACAACACCAACCTGATGGCTGTTTTGTACAAAGGTGGCTTGCCACCTCATGCAAATGGCAGATGCATCAATGACAGGCATAACAAGTGAGTGACATGCAAGCTTCCTGAGCTTGCATGGGATGCAGCAAGACAGAGAAGCTGCATACTTGCAAGCAACATGACCACATAAAGCACCCAAGTTATGCAACAAGTTGTGACAGCTCCAGTTGCAAGCAGAGGCGTACTTGTAGGCAGTGTCTCCGGCATTGAGCCACACACGATTGAGGCCCAGAGAGAAGAATTGCCTAATGATTGGGCCCAAGGCCCGCCCAGCAGCCAGCAGAAGCTCAATGAAGGCTGTAGAGTTCACTGCCTGTGTACAGACACATGGATATTCCACCAAGCCAGCCTTGAGATGCAGGTGTCGATGTTGTTCCAAATGACTGACCAGGTGCCTGCTGAATTCTGGCTGATGTGGATTGTGGTGGCTTGTACGTTGTGCAACAGAAGCCTGTCTGGGATGGTTATCTTTGGTGCTGTTCACAGTAAACCATGCTTTGCTGGCAGCAGTAGGCCTGCAGTAGTCGTTTTGTGGACAGGGCTCAAACTGCATGGTCCCTATTCTGTCCAGTCGTATGCCCAATGCATTGTTGGCCACGCCTCTTAAGCTGGACAGCAAGGGTGCAGGCAAGCATGCTTGGCTTTTAGGTGGTCTCAATGATGAGGCCTTTCAGCAAACAAACATGGTCACGTATGGTTACATCACAGATGCTTTCATCTTTTTGTCACCCTCACAACCATATGTGATTATGCATATTTGCTGAAAGATCTCATCATTGAGACCTCACAGAAGCTAGGCATGCTTTTTGGGCCTGGCAGTGGAGGCTGGCATCCAGTAGCAAAGAAACAAGAAGGCAGAGACATTGCAACATGACAACATACATGGTGTAGTTCGATGTGAAGTCAGCCTCAAAAGCATTGGATCGGCAAACCCTCCATGGCAGTGAATTGGTTCCACATATGGAAAGACAAAACAAGCACAACATTTTGCCACATGGGCCAGAGGCTGGTGAGTCACCAGCAGCTTCTCCAGCTCATGAGGGCCAAAGGCAACAAGCTTGCAAGGCTCAGCAGTTCTGATGACAGCCCTGGTCTTGGTGCTGCTGAGGTAGGCTGCACAGCCCAGCAAGCTGCCAGGCACCACAACTGCTGACTCTAGCTGCCCTGACTTCTTTGTCCTCTCAGCAAACATGTGACCCTGAAAACGCACAGGCAAAAGCCTGAACACTACAGGTTGCCATGTACAGTGCAAGCAGTGATTTGGGCGACAGCGAATTGAGTCATGCATTGGAGCTATTTGTGCATGCAGAGCTGCCATTGATGCAGAACATAGAGGGTAGTGAGACATACAGACGAAGCACAGAGCATGGCCATCTGATCCTGGCTAGCAGTCACAAAACAGGGCTATGTTTGCCACAGCGCTGAAGACTGACCGAGAGCAGGATGTGAAACTGGCGGCAGGCCTGGTCTTTCTGCTGCAGCACATGGCCCCTCTGCAACTGCAGCCTGCTGCCCACCTCCTCATGGCCCCCTGATGCCGCATGCAACACCTGCCACAGCCCCTTGCTGATCTCCACATCAGCAGGGGTCACTACATCCCACCCCCCTTGCCACGTGGCCTGCTTGCAGCAAGAGAGAGAGAGATTACAATACTTTAGCCAGCCAGCAAGTCTGATCACAACAAAGCCTGAAAACCATAGTCCTAGTCAGTTGCACTGGTGTACAGGGAGCTTGGCTGTGGCGCAATGATGTCACGCTTTTGCACACACACACACACACACACACACACACACACACACACACACACACACACACACACACACACACACACACACACACACACACACACACACACACACAAGTGAATGCTCACCGATGTGTTCATGCCAGGGGTCTGTGGCAGAGCAGACGGGCGTACCTGTTGGCCATACATGGTGGAGTTCTTGTACAGCGGAGAGCGCTTAGGTGGGGCAGGGTTGAATGGCATTCGGGCTGATGTGCTTGCTGGGGGCTCCTGCACGTCATGCTGGCAGTAAGCACAATGCAAAGCCCAAATACTTGCAAAGCTTTGTGGCAAACACTGATACAGATCAAATTTAGGTTGCGTTGGTTTGCTTTGCATCTGCTTGTGCATTTTCTGTGACAAGATACTGTTGCAAAATGCACAGAGCCTGATGCAGCTCAGACATTCATGTGGCACAATTGCAACTTGGTCACGCTTTCTACAACAGGTATCTCAACGACAGCAATGGAGTCCCTACAGGTATACCTGTTTTGCTGCATCTGGGGAATCTGGCAAGGCATCAGACTTAGCAGTGGCAAGAGCCACTGGCAGAGACAGTGTGTTGAGCCTATTCAGCGTTCGCCGCAGATTGGCAGCAATGGCAGTGTCAGCCTCTGCACTGTTCAGAGCTCCAGAAGCATCACTGGCAGCTGCTGCACGGCTGGCAAAGGGACTCTGCAGCACTGGGGATGGTGATCGCGGTCCCAGATGCGCAGGCGCTCCCAGGGAGCTGTCGTCAATCCCCTGGCTGACAGCTGTGGCGATGGTCGTGCTGGCTGTGGGAGCGGTGGCGGAGGAAGATGAAGCCATGGCCTCGGTGTGCAGGGAGTCTTGTAAGGCATCTGCCAAGGTGCTTTCTAGATTGGGACAACCTGACAGACCTGACATGGCTGGACCTGCAAATGCCATGCAAATTTACAAATTCACATCTTCTGTAATTTTGCCAAAGATCAATTGGTGGGTGTTGTAAATTACACAAAGCTGGTCTACCATATTTTCTTCCACCAAAGATGCATCCTGACCACCTACTATCCCGAACTCAGCCCGATATTTGTGACAGTTACGGTATCTTATGGGGTTCATCATGTAATTCAACGGGGAGGTGCTTTGCTTGAGGTTTTCTTTGTAGGTCCTGTCATCGTATATCAACCGATCAAAAGACATCACTAAACTGTATATAACCAGCAAACAAATAAAAAAAAGCGGAGACTCCTTCCTTTCCTACCACTTGAGCGAGCTCTCACGAAGAGTGTTGTGTCCAGAAAGCGAAGATCTGACAGGCCTGGCACAGCTGCAGCTGTCAGACACTGGATCCTGAAGGACAAGAAGCTGCATGCAACTGGACTGACCAGCTTGCAGCTAGCCCATGGCAATGACAGTGATATTGAAACTCATGGCCATGATGCTCAGCAACTCACTCAGATCAGCAGCCCTGCAGCAAGGAGGAGGTCTGCATGTCTGCATGGTCGCTGTCAACAGCAGCTCTGCCAGACAAACAATGTCAGCCATCCATGGAATTCACTCACACCTAAGCACGCATGCTGAATGTATCTGCAAGGCTTGCTTGCTTGCTGCATGTGTGTTGCCTTGTTATGGCATTACACCTGTGCTTTCAGGCCAGGATGTCTGATGAGTCACAACAGGCTCCACACCCCAGACTGTAAGATATAAAATGAAAAAACGAAAAATGCATGCGTGGTCATACCTTCCTCTCCCTCCTTCTCAGCTTCTTCAACCACCTCCAGCGCAATCTTCTTGTGGCTCTTCCTGCGCTTGCCAAGCGCCTTCAGCCTCGCCTGATTCATCTGGCTCTCTGCATCAGACTCACCAGCCCAGTTGCTGAAGGGCGACTTCATGGCGGTGGGGTGCACCCCATGCACACCCGAGCCTGGAATGGCCACCCCACCTGGCTCTGCAGTGCCCTCTTGTGATGCATTGGTCTCCCCAACTTCTGCAAGATAATGATTTTGGTATGTGTCAATAGACTATGTACGCACAACCTCAAGAGTATACTGTGGTGTAAGTCATGTAAGATGGTGTATGCTGTGTGAGCCAAAAGCATTGGCAAACAAGGGATGCCAGATGCTGGTCTGCTTGCTACAGGACCATTCCGAATACGTCACGTGCGTATGGCAGGCAGGTGCTGAAGATGGATGTGGTGCTTGCTGTGCTGGGTACATATTTTTCAATGCTAGATTGACCATAGACAACCAGATTTGTCCACCTGGTTGCTCCTAGGTCAAGACAGACAGAACCAGGCTTGAAAAGATAACAAGCTGTATGGGTGCGTACTGTTCCGTCATGCTCAGACCAACACCAAGTGATGCATTGTCCAGGACTGTTCAAGCCCATGTCAGCTGTGGAACAAGCAGTGCTCGTGATATAGCACCAAGCAAGGATGATGCATCAAGATCAGCATCAAGATCAGCATCAAGACACATTGCATGTGCTGTTTGAGCTATAACATGCCGTGTCTGCACAAGTGCCTGCTAGCAGCAAGCATGCCACACATCATTCACCCAACCTCTGCAGCTCTGTTTCATTTATTTTCCAGCACAATTGCAAGTTATATGTGTTCAGCACACGTTGGACAATAATATGCAAGCCTGTAGGCAAACTGCATGCTTGACAAATTTCTGAACAGGCCACGCAGGTGTCGCACCGTTTCCAGGTAGTTGTGCATCACTGCTCGCCATGTTGGCTGCTTCATCCTTGTCATCAGCGCTTTTCCCTGCAGACTTAGCTGGAGCTGTCTTTTGGCTACGTCTTGCAGTAGGTCGAGATGGTTTCTCAACCATGAGTGACTCTGCTGGCGCCATGTTGAGGCCCAAAAGAAGTGAAGATGTCTCAGCTGACTGCTGAAGGGACAGGTTGAGGAAGTCACTGAGAACAAAATGGGCAACACGCCACAGCCGAGCCAAAGCCTGCAAGTGTCCGTGAGCATGTCTGGGTTCACGTTGAACGTGAAATTGTCAATCCTGGTAGACCGGCTCAGGGGGGAAAATGAGCGGATTACTGTTGCTGAGCTGAGGGCTGCAAGCCATGTGAAAAGGGCGATGAAGTGTGGCTTGTTACGCATATCTTTACACATGCCATTTGGGATGTCCCTTACGGCAAAATGAGATGTACGTGTGACCAGTGTGTGAAGGTGCAACAGCAAAGCACCATCTTTCAGCAGGTCAAAAGTTGCAGTTTTTCCAGCCAAGGTTGAACTCACAGAAAATGACAGATGCTGTTTACCTTGTGCAGGTATATCTGCAGAGTGCGTGGCCTGGCCATGACGAAGCTCATGAACAGCTGGCGGGACACCTGCACCAGCTGAGCCCCTTGACCCAACGCTGCACAGGTGCACGTGCGGCGACCACCTGCATCATCAGTACAGTATACAACACTTGTGAGGCTGCCTTGCTTAGTAGCAACATCAGTACAATATACACTACTTGTAAGGCTGCCTTGCCTAGTAGCAACCTCAGTACAGTATACACCATTTGTAAGGGTGCCTTGATCTGCGTTATACATGCTGCTACTGTGGGCTAGACTACCAGCAGCAGCAAATTCAGCCAAACGGCAGTGAAGAACAACCTGTGCAAGCTGAGACCAGGGCAAGCACATTTGCACTGGGCATGCCAAAGAAGAGCGTTGAACAGCGTTTGACACACAGGAGATGTTCCTTGGATTCTAACGTGTGTGAAAGCGTAGATGGCAGGCATGCAATTGCTGATGACTTTGCATACCGTCCAGAATGTCCACATCCCCAACACTCTCTCCAGGTCTAAGGGTGTTAGTATGCATCAGCTTGTCGCCATCATGCATATACACACCAATGGCTCCTTCCAGCACAATGAAAATGCCACTGCTGCTGTCATCTCCTGTCTCAAACAGGGTCTCATTTGGCTGCACCACCACCTTCGACAGCACATTCTGCCTTGAGATACTTTGAATCTAAGCATCTTGAGATGAGACTGCCCTTGGACAGACACACATGCGCGCAAGCATTGCAGCAGCTTCACAAACTCACACCTTGTTGACTGCTCAGATTAATAATCTAGACATAGATGGTAGCGCAAGTAACAAATCAACTAAGGGTGGTCTGCTTAGATGAAGCAATGGCCAATGTTGACCCAAAGACTGCACGTCTCATGCAGCACAATGAGCGCTTGCATGCCATGTGTACCATCTGAGAGGCCTCTAGCAGCTCTTGCGATTCAGCCAGATCCAGGCATGAGAAGAACTTGGTGGTTGCAAAGAAGTTTGCATGATCCTTAGGCCTGCATGTAAGCCATAAGTCGTACATGCAAGACGGTTCAATGCCGCATGTTGAGCAATGGAACCAGGCAATGAAGCTGGATAGTCAAGGTAACAAACAACACTCACAGAAAGTACTACCCGCAAGGGTGAAGTACACACAGGTGAAGATCATATGCCAAACACTAGCATAAATTCAAGATGATGAGGGAAGGGAAGTTTAGTGTGCCAGCGTTACACTACTCAGCAGGCAGTGTACGCAGGCGCAAGAGCTACAAGGCATACTGCTTCCATCCTTCACTGATAGTACGTGCTCTGTCATCACTCAGGGACTCAGCAGTAGCAGCATTGGCTATTGACGTGTGTTTGCTCAAGGCTGGCAGGTTCCAGCTTGCTGTTGGTGAATCTGGCTCTTCGCCTGGGTGCAATGCAACATCACATGATTTCAGCGCCATCCGTTCATAAGCGCAGTGATGCTTTGCACGCTGGATGGCACATTTCACATACATGCTGTGTGCAAACGAGCACAGACTGACAAGTCAAGGAGAGCCAAGGCTGCAAGCACCTTCAATGGTAAAGAGTGGAATGCCTCCTTGCTCCTCTGCCCAGTTAGCGATGCTTGTTGCAGCAGCCCTGAACAAGGAATGCAGTGAAAGTCAACGGCTCAGCCTTGCTGACGGATCGTGCGCGGTCATGAAGACGCAACAAATAAGTTTACAAGACATGCGCTATCTGTGACTGCGACTGCAGTGCTTACCTCCTGAGAGCCCTTAGCAATCTCGAAATCCCTGAGTTGTAACCCTCTATCCCAGCCAGAAATACTAGTGCACCTAGACCGATAGCAACGTTGCGACGGGTGCGTGTGTTGACGGCAAACGCCGAAAGGGACACTAGATCTGCCAATTCCATAGGCGTGTTTGATTGCACTGGCTTCAGTGAAACCTAACAAAGCTTCGCCAGGTCTGCTAATTGCAAACGCAGCTAACGGCTGGTTGGACCTGTCGCAGTCCAATCACTTCAATACCGAGGAGCAACCTAACGCTACATCCCAGCAAGTCAGGGGTACAAAGTCAAGTCAAGTCCAAATCTTGCACCATCGTGTATATCACTGCAACTGATGATCACATCATGTGGAAAGGCTTCCACACTTGTTTCATTTTCCAGCCGAATGAGCATCGGCATTGGTACCAACTCGGTGCAAGGCTGGTAGGTCAACACTTAGTCTGGGGTCGAGGCTGATCAAGGTTGAAATGAATCAGTCTGTCTCCGAAACCATTTTCCCAACTCAGTGGCTTGCATTGGCCTATACATTATTCTCTTCCTTTCACAACTGGACAGCTTGAGGATTTGAACTGCAAGGACAAGAGACTGCGTACTTGCATCATCTCAGAAGCAAAGAAGAGTCGTCTGTGAGCAGAAACCATGATCATCTCAGGTTGCACTGCCCAGATTTGCTGGCAACTTGCAGTTGCAGCAACCAAACTTTTACTTACTCTCAGTGTGCATGTGCACTTACACCCAGCAAAACCTGCGCTCAAGCTTACATTCGCAGTACCATCAGAGAACCTGCATCCTTTCTCATACTACCCAATCAGCAAAGCTTAAATCCTTGCACTCAGTAGACCCCAGAAAACCCTTTCTGGATCAGACTGTCAAGTATACGAGGCCATATTTTGTCAAACTTTTTAGATCTGGCTTCTTGCTGAATCACTCTCTGCACCAGATCTGACCATACAGCATCTGCAGCATGCTGCACTGTCTCCTGCGGTGGTGGCACCTCTTGGTCTGACCTTGAAGCATGTTTTGCCTCTGCTGGGTGGTCAGATTTTGCATGCAGAGCTTTAGCCTGCAACATTTCCCATCACCCTATTGATTGCAAATAAAACAAGCATCTGCTCAACATGATGATTCCCATTTGGGCTGAGCACACCAGAGGCTGCAGTCCATTCTTGCATGAGCTGTCCTGTCAGTCAGACTCAGAGTGGCATGCAGGCATACATCTGGTCTGCACTCATGCAAAGATTGATGTGTATCCTGTCAGTCCACTCACCAGCTGATTCAAAGGCTGACTGCTTGCAGCAAGACGCGTCTCATGCAATGCCTGAAACATCTCCTCCGCCTGACTGTACTCCTCACCTAATATTGGCTGGCCATTGAACACCTGCATGTTAAGTATGCTGTTGCGTGAGACTCAGGATAAACCTATTCCTGTTGCTTCCTGGTATGCGTTTATGCATCAATGTTTTGTCAGCAAGCTCTGGCTCGTCAGGCACCCAGTCCCAATGGTGATAACTTAGCTTTATCGAAAAAGTTTTTATTTCTTCTTATTCTAAAAGAACAGCCAAAACTTCCTTGCACACCAGCACAAGCTTGCAAGCTGCAGCCAACCAGACTGACCAGTGTACTCAGCAATATCTTTCAGCATTACAAAGATGTGGGCTGTCCAGGCATATGTTCACAGAGCAAAACCTGACACAGATGCACACACAACATGCAGACAGCACACTGGTGCAACCCAAATGCCCAGCATACCTGAATGGTTGGCAAGCAGAAGCAGACATAGGACCTCAGCAGCACCTGTCTCAGGATGGGGTTATGCCTGATGCTCAGCTCCTCCAGTTTGACCAGTGCAGACAGCCCTTCAATCTGCATACACACATGTGACAGACTGACATCCTGACAGGTTGAGTCAATGCTGTATTCCTCAAGGCATATGTTGGACCATGCCAAATTGGATGTCAAAGCAGTCTGTCAACTGGAGAGCAAGACTGGTGCATCTTAGGGATGTTGTCTTGGCAGTAAGACTGGAAGGAAAGCAACATCTCCTCGTTCAACATGCGCTGCAAAGTTGCTGCAGGGGTGCAGCAAGTCATCCTGATTTCAGAGTCCTGCCAATACCTAGCTACGCAGGGCATGAAGGACAGTAGCTGTCATGACTATAGGGTTACTGGGTACCTACATACAGAGATGTGAGCAAGACATAGCTAGTTGCAGCTGCTGCTCACCTGATGCAGATGACAAAGATGGTTGTCGGTCAGCACAAGCTTACGCAGACGCTGCAACACCAGCACCATCGGCATGCCCCATACCACCCTGTCCCATGGCACCCCCTTGAGGATAACCTCCTATAACAACACAGAGTATGTATAACTAGACAGGCAGCCATTATGAGTGTGTCAACCAGTGTCTTCAGCACCAGCATATGCAGATATGCATTGTCTGCAGCTTCAGCGGTTTGCATGGTGCCCGCAGACTACTTTTGACCAAGCTCACAGCAGCAGGCAGAGCAGTTTGTTGCCTTGCAGGCACAAAAGACGCAGAAGCTTGCAAGTCACATGATGTACACTGTACCAACTGAAGTCATGTGTGACTCAGCGATGAGGTGTCACACTATAGTCGCTGTGTCAGAAAGACACAGCATTGCCACTGTGACTATCGTTGGACTGTACATTGTGCATTACTCATTGCACACAGCACATCAGCAAATGTATGCAGAGTACCTGTGCAGAGGCACAAACAGGAGACTGCAAGGCATCCATTGCGTCTCCAGTGATGTGCAGCTGATACCCGTCCACAAGCTCAGCAGAGGCTCCAGGCTGCTGCAGGCGTGGAGAGACAGGTGACTGGCTTCCATCCTCTGCAGGAGGGCACATTGATGGAGTGCCCTGTGAGGGCTGCTGGCCCTGCCCAACGCATAGCAGGTCACTGACACCTTGCCAGGCCTCTGCAGTATGAGTACCCTCATTTAGTCACTGACACAACCCTCATAGGTCTGCTCTTTAATTTGAACTGCTGTCACTGCTGCAACAGCAAATATCAGGCATATTAATCAAGCTTTTGAGTAGCCATGCTTTTCACAACACCCAGAATATGGCTTCATGTACAGTCAGTTCAGCTGTTTGGCATTTGGCATGATGCGACATGTTGCTGACTCTTGCTTTGTGCCTCGTGCATCATGCCTGACAAAAGGTGTTGAACTAGATGCATGCGTACACACTCCACGTACATGGCACTCAAAAAGGCCCCAAAATGTGTACCTGGCTCAAACTCAGCTGGCTGCAAGAGGGACTCTTGCTGCTTCATTTTAGCGGCCCTGATATGGGGTGGAATCCCAGACAAAAATGCAGACGCCTGTTTGCTTGACAGCAGGCGCTCTGGAATAGCATGTTGAGTAGGTGCAGCTGGTGACCCAAGATTTGCCTTGTGCATCTGTGCAAAAGAGGCCGGGCTAGCAAGCCGCTGCCATGAGTCTCTGTCAGCTACACTGGAAGTGGTGGTTGCTATTCCCGATGCCAGCTGATCAGCAGCAGCTCGTTGCTGCTCTGCTGGCATAGTCATCTCATCAGGTGGGATGCTGGAGACTGGCTTCAGTGACTGCTGAGTACTTCGCTCCAGGACAACAGGGTGCATGGAGTCAGTCTGGGCAAGTCTGGTGTCTCTGTCTTGGACTTCAGAAGTGCTCTGTGAAGCAGCGTTTCCAGGGACAGTAGCAGGCCTCTGTCCTTGCATACTTACTGGCCTTACTGACAGCAAGTGGGAGCTGGACAGGCCCGCTAGGCCGTCCCCTAAAGTGGAAGGGTGCTTCATTGGGGACTGTGGCCTGCCAAAGGCGCTGATAGGGTAGCTTGAAAGGCAGTGCCCTTTGGCAGATGGCAGCCTGGCAAGCTGCGCATTGCCATAAGCAGCATCTCTCTGCATGCTCTCAAGGCCTGTGAGTCCTGCTCTGCTAGATGGCAATGTTGCATTGGCACACAGCTGCTGAGGTGCGTCTGTTTCAGCACTGTCAGCATGGCTGGATGTGTGCAAGATCTGCACAGATGTATCATGCTGCTGACCAGCCAAGGCATCATTCTGCCCAACTTGGCAACCAGACCCTGCCACTGCATTGCTCAGAGATCTGGTGACCTGCTGCACTGGTGTTGGGTTGTTCAAAGGGTCTGATGCCACTGCTTGCACAGCAGCTGCCGATGACAAGTGCTTGCTGTCAGCTCTCTGCAGCAAAGCCAGATGGCGAGGTTCCAGGCTGACAAGGCCTGTTGCAGAGCTAGGGCCCCGGTCTGGAGTAGGCAGGCAGCCCCTGCTTGTCAGCTCATCTTGCCATCTCATGGCTGCTGCTAAGGACCGCTCTTCTGATGTGACCTGCTGCACAGAAACGCTATGGAATGATAATAATAACAATAATAATAGTAATGATAATAAATAACAATAATAATAACGCTTTCCAGCTCATGATGAGCTAGGTACATGCAGGAGGCCTATGGCATGAGTCAGCAACAGATTGGTGAAACACTACATTGTGCTGCTTGGTCAGCATACCAGATGTGGTGAATTTGGTGCTGGAAGGCCAAGTGACAAAAGCCTGTAACAGTAGAAGCTGCTGATGCCATAGCTTACTCATGGCAGCAGTAGGACACGCAGGTGTCTGTAGTACCTAGTGCACATGCCTTTGCCGTTATCTGCCGTCATGATCCGACTGTGTGCATGAGCATGCAACATTTGCCAGCTTGACATGCTCTGCCCCACAGCAAAGGCCTGCCAGTCACACGTAGGCTCATTTGTCATTTGTCAAAGGTATGGCCAAACCTTGTGAGAGTCCATCAGCTGCAAGCTGGTGCAATGACGCGCCACAACCTCAATGCGGAATCTGGATATGGGGTGCAAATTGCAGCAGGGGTTGCCTTCAAGTCCCAGCTGAGTCAGCCCGGTGAGCTGCTGCAGCGGCACCAGATCATCTAATGTTGCAAGCCTGCAAAAGCATATGTGCGCCCTTGGTTTCGGATCGTGTTCACCTTTTGGACTCTGTATGTCAGCTAGTAAGAGCAGTAGATCATGTTTGAAAGTAAACCGACGGCCTTCTGTCAGTTTATCAGGCTGTATGCTGTCAAATCCACACACATGTTGTCATGTGCAGCGTTGGTCACAACCTGCATCTGTTTCCCTCATGCAGGCATGTCTGCTTGGCAGGAACAAAATGGATTCAGAGTACCCATGGCACATGGACTTGAATACCTGTTGGCAGCAAGAGTAAGCTTGCGTAGGCTTGCAGGCCAATCTGTCTCTTCCACACCACCAGTCGTAATTGCATCCACATCCCCTGGCACAGGATTGGAGACTGTCAAGCTCGCCAGGAAGTTGCGGTTCAAATCCAGGTCCTCCAAGCATGTCAGCATGCTCAAGCTGCAGATACTAGAGATGCGATTGCCAGCCAAGTTGAGGCGCCTGAGGTTGGTGAGTGCAGTCAAGCCTGTCAGCGTCTCCATGAGGTTGCTGTGCAAGTCCAGCACCTCTAGTGACTTGAGAGCCTGCATGTGATGATTGTAGCTCAATGGGTTTGGTGCCAGCGAGTGACTGGCATGCATTGCAAGTGTGCTGTCAGCACATTCATGATTGCAAAAACTGCATGACGCTGCAAGATTGCAACCTGTCATGTGAAGCACGTGTCCAAGGTAATATGAATCTGCCACAATATGCTGTAAATCAAGCTGTTCATGCAGCAGAGCTGACAGGAGGCCTGTTGCTAAACTACCCTGACCTGTTGACTGTCTACAGTACTGATGTAGTTACGACCCAGCATGAGGCCTCTCAAAGATGGAGTCCGTGGCAGCGCTTGCAAGCTCTGTATGTTATTGCTGTACATGTCAAGAATGGTGAGCTGCGGCAGCTGGTCTAGGCGACTGATGACACGAATGCTGTTGTGCTGATAACTCAGCATAGTCACCTGCTCCTCTCCTGGAATGCATGCAACACGATGTTACTGCTACTGAAGCTGCATAGTGGACATGAGTATAATGTGCTGCTGCAGGCATGCTGAAAGTTGGCATATTCAAGCCTGGTGGTTTGCCTTCTTGTAATTGCTGGTCAGAAAACAATGCCAATGGCAAGGCATGCTGCCTGCTCAGCCAAGGAGCAGACTAGCAGTGCGGTTTGGACTATATGCTGCCAGTGTACGAACCCTGCCTCCAGGTAAAGCTTGCAGGTAAGGCCTGAAGCTTGCATGCAAGACCTCCAGCTTACAACATCAGCATACACAAGGCATGTAGGGATGGTCACCTTCTACAAGGCAGCATTGACTGAGCTTGAGGTGATCAAGATGAAGGGTGTGTGGGGCAGCCATGCGAGCCGCCAGAGTACGGCTGACTACCAGCACATCTCCTTGCCTGGACTGCTTGAATATGAGGCCATTGAAGCTGGATTTAGCAGGCTGCGGCTCAACTGAAGGTGTTTCCTGCCTGAAAGGAGCCATTATGCAACTGTCAAAAAGGTTTTCAGGTGTTATGTGTGGCAATCTGCAGAAAATCAGCCTGTTGATCAGGGCGGTCTTTGGCGCAACAAGGTTCTGGCTGTCATGTCACAAACAGATGACATTGTTTGTGACATGCAAACATGCAGTCTATGCCGGTTGAGCTTCAGTACAGGCAAGACCTGTGTGCGTCAACAGGGTTTGTGAACAACAGCATGTCCCAATCATCTGAGGCAATGTTTGTTCAATGCACAGCATGCACATCACAGAAAGACATACCTGCCTCTGGATGCACTCCTGCTGACAGCTCTGCCTCCATGGATGGCTGACTGTGCTCGAGCAAGAGACTGTTGAGCTGGCATACTGTTACTGCGTGGCACTGCTCTCACAGCACCAAGATACTTCTTGTTGGAGTCCAAGGGAGCAAACTGATCAAAAGCCAATGCATCTGACAAGCTGTGCTTGATCTGAAAGCAGACATGCAGCTTTGCAGGTGAGCCTAGGGGCTTGCATTGCAAGAATGACATGTCTGAATCTGGCCCAGACCTTGTCTGGTGAGGTCGAAGGCTGTGGAAGCTTGCGGTTCCGCAAACCATTGTCAGCTGCTGCTGCTCTGACTTGAGTCTGTTTGACAGATTGACCATGGACGGCAAATGCGCCAGGCAGACTGCATCACACACATACCAGTCTTGTGAGAGGGTGTCCTGAGCTATCCTGTTTGACTGTGGCAGGCAAGTACCTGGAGAAGCCTTTGCCTTGAGAACCTTGCCAAGCTGTTATTGGTCGTGCAGCAGATGTTCTCGCTCTCGTATCAGTCATGGCAGCATTGATGTCAACCTGCAGCTAAAGTTGTGCTGAGCCCATACTGTGCTGAGCAAGGTCTGCACCAGGGCAGGCTGGTGTCACACAGCAAGGCAGGCGGGTTACAAGCGCAGCTTACATGGCTGCTTCTTCTTGCAGGAGACTGGCCCCGCGGCTTCATGCCGATCCGGATGCGCAAGTATCGTCTCGAAGTTGACGCTGACAAAGTCTAGCAGTGTGATCAAAAGTGCAGAACCAAGTGACTATTCTCATTGTAGCTGACCAGACTCATCGACCTGTGAGGTATGTGAAACGCCGAGTAGCATTGTCGATGCGCCATTCATACCGCTTCTTGCTTGCTATCAAGAGGCGTTTGACCGAAGGGTTGACTGAACACTGTGCACATCAAGGCTTCCGTTGTCGTGGATGGTCTACGCAGTCTGCAGATGAAAAGTGGCAGACGCTGCTGTCTTCACATGCAAGGGTCTCGCCAGCGCATCCGTTTATTGACGCCTGCACGTCTATTCTTACTGATCACTGTGTGATCACAGCTGGTGTCAATAGCTGGCGGCGTCACGCCGATTTGTGCCTGCGAGTATCTCAAAGCTTGAGATTGCCTTGGAAGCGCGCATCATGCCAACCAGGCTCACAGCAATAGGCGTTTGCCTGCTGACATTGCTTGCACTCACCGCTGCAGCAGAACTGGGTGAAGGGTGCATAACACCAAGTGGTACAATCTACCTCGTCCACCTTGAAGGTGAGGCCTGCATCGATCATTCCTAGCAGCCTGCAGCCTTTGTGAAGCAGTGCCATTGGCGTCACAAAAAGTTGCTTGCCTGCTCTGCAGACAATGACCCAGCAGAGTTGAAGCTATCTGCCTCTGTGGCAGCAGGGCTCATAAATCGTCACACACAGGCCCCCTCCGTGATCAACCCTATCCTGCCCGCTGATCAGCTATGGCTGGCTTCAGCAAAAGAAGATGCAACAATGAGTGGCTGCTCCTGGGTTGCCCTGAATGTGGTTGAACTTTGGCAGCTTGCCTATTCAATAGGTTAGCGCAAGTTGATGGATATACACTGCTAGAGCACACACACAGCTGATATCCTGTGCAACAGCTGTCTCCCTCATTCCCCTGCTGCATGCAGGCATGTTGGCACGGCCTACAGCAATGCCTGTCATGTCATGTGATTGCTCACAATGCATGCTCAGCTTGATCGCAAGGCTGACAAAGCTGCACAGCATGACACCATGACCTATCGCCAATCTTTGTATGTGCAGGGGCAACAAATGGTACTGTTCTATATGACCCCACAGAGACATGGAGTCTGGCCACAGTCATCACTCTTTGCGGCATCTATTCTGCCCTGCCTGTGGCTTCAAGTCAGCATCAGCCAGTGCATCAGACTCGTTTGCATCAGTGGCTAAATACAGCAGTAACAGCAGTGCAGCATTACATATGTTCTTGGTTGCAAAGGTCACCAGAGGATGTATGTGCCCACAGGAGCAAGCACACAACCCCTCTTGGTCTGGGACTTGTCAAATTTGACACTAGAGGCATGTGGGCAAATGGTCTTCAGGCCACAAGCTGGGCATTCGACCATCTGTTTCTCAGATGCAAACAGACATCTGAAATGGTTGCTATTCAGGTCAATATTGGCCTCAAACTGTTTGTGGGCACCTAGCACATATCCAGGTCATTTGTATGCTCACAACGTGAGCTGCACAACTTCTGTGTCTGTGTATGACTCATCGCACTGTCAAAATCCAACACGTACATTTATGCAGCAGATGACGCCCGCTGACATGTGACGAGTGTGATGCAGAATCCTGACTTGATGAAGCAAGGTCTGCTGGCAGACTTCATTGTGGCAAGGCAGCTGTTTGCATTCTGGTTGCCTGACTTGTGTCAGCCGGGAAATTCTGCTCATGGACTGCTCTCAAAAATCACCCAGCCAGCCTGGCAGCAGCAGTCCTTGCTGACTGTCATTGGCTACTTTGCATCACAAGAGGTATAAAACAGCTGACATTGACGCTGCTACCTCAGCTGTTTGTCATGCAAAGTTGAGCATGTGTCATGACTTATCTACATCAGGTCATTGCAGCACTCACTGCAGCCCGGTCCTGTCACAACACATCAGGAGCATTAACTGCTGCATCAGAGCCACCAAATGTTACCAGAAATGTTGCAACTGTCACATGAAGTCAGCATTCCTTTCTTGCTCTCCTGCATGCCCATATGCCTATTTGGTGCATCAGCAATCTCTCAGCCTGACCCTCTTCAAGGTGGTCTGCTTGCTGCTTGCGTGCCTCATGGGATTGCCACATCAGCTGTCTTGTGCATGCAGGAGATAGCAGCTTGCAGCCAGCATCATACCGAGGTTGCGCTGGTGTCAGATTGGTCCCCAAACCTGTCCTTCTGGTCCCAAATGACCCCCGTTGCAACCCTGCATCAACCCCCTGCCCTTCCCTTGCCACCCTATTCACCCAACTGCACCTATGTGGCCATCATTACGAGTGATGGTGACAGTCTCCAGGTTAGTAATGACACACAAGGTCTTTGACAAAATCATGCGCCTGCACTGCTGGGATTCTGCAACTTCATGCACCCTTTCTTTATAATCAATGCAGTGAGTTGCAAGAGGCAATTCTATGCAGCAAAAACAGCAGCCGTGTAGTTGCTCTCATGTACATGGCAAATATATGGTGTTGTTGAGACGATACAAACTGCTTGCAGATGAATTACAACAACATGCGGGGTATGATGGAAGAGCGGGCTGCAATCTGCAGCAGCAACAGTAGTGTGTGCCCCCCTGTGAGCTGGACCATCTCCAGTCGGCTGGCCACCCTGGCTCCCTTTGTGTTGCGGTGGCATTACAGGTGGTACATATTGTGATATTTTTTGAAGACTTATACAACCTGTTGCTGACGTGCTTTCACTTGAGATGTGTCAATGTATCAAAGGACATGCAAGACCTGAGCAGCGCCTTTGAGGACAGCAGCATTGCCTTGAACGAGCCAAACAATGCCTGATTTAGCTTGCTCTCAAGCAGCTCCCCCAGATTGCAGAAACCTGTGTTTCAATCAGCATGTGTTTATGCAGGCAAGCAACATTGAGGTCAGGCAGTGACAGCTTTCTGCTGGGCCCTAGTGGCTATGGCTTCCTCCACCCTACAGCTATTGCTCCCCAAGATCCTCTCAGGCAAATCATGATCAACATGACGGCAGCAGCAGCGGCTCAGTTGAACATGACATCATATGTGCACTGGGATGAGTACGACAACTCAAACACACATCAAATGACAAGTACCCAGCACAATGCTGATAAATCTTTGCTACTGAATTCACATTCATTGAAAGTGGGCACGGTAGCTATGGAAGGGTACATTGCAAACTTCCAGAACACCAACATTCAGGCTGTGTTCAGTCCCATAACCCCGTATGTGCACAGATGGATTGGCAGGATTGCAACATTTCGTGAGCTGATCAGGTGGACAGGGTCTGCAGCAGACAGCCCTTCAGCTGTTGCTGATATGCTCCTGCAGCTCTCCAGGGGTACTATGGGCTACGTGTACAAGCTTCCTGATATCTCAATGCAGGACGTGGAAGCCTTAGGACTTGCATTGCAGAATACTCATGTGAAATTAGTGGGTCACAGAGAGCTGGCAATGCTGGCTGCCCAAACACAGCCTATGTCAGCAGTGTGACTTGGGCCAACAATAAACGCAAGGGGCTATCAGGTTTCGGTGAGCAGCATTGCTGCCTGGTTGCCGTTCCTGCAAATTTACAGGGCAACTGTACACAGCATGGCATGGACACATCGCATAGCGTATAGTTCTTTGGTCCCGCAACGAGAAAGAATGCACCTGAGACGGGACTGTCTCTGCCAATTCTTCAACAATTTGTGTCTTTTCCCCTGACGCTTGCTGCGATATTTAGTCGTGCCTGCTGTCACATGTTCAGCACAGATACGATAGCAGGATTTGCATGAGGCATCCTTACAGCATGTGTGCTTTGCATGAGCATCCCTCATTACATGCAAGGATCCAACACGTTGCTGCATGGCCATAAGTTGCTCAACAAAAGGGGTTTCTAGACTACGACGCAGTCAATTTTGTGCTAGCGCTCTTGTTGTACAAGTAGTACACCATGCCAAGCATCAAGGCTACAACCCCAATCAGCCCCAGCTCTGCCTTGTGCCCCTCGCTCCACTGCACTACAGTCCTTGACAACTGCCGCCCATATGCTTGCCAGCTCTTCTTCTTTGGGTTGCTGCGGGCCTTAGGCGCCTCCACCCTCCGTTTCAGTGCTTCACTCTTCTTCGCTGCTTGATTTGCAGCCTTGTTGGCAGCTTTGCTCACCCGAGCTGGAGCTTCCTTGACAGCTGCTGGAAGCTTCTCTGCTGCAGCTGCTGCTGCTGATGACAAAGAGGCGCTGGGTGCTGCATCTGCATTTGAAGTCGTCCCTGCTGCCTGCCTGCCTTGTGCATCTGGGTCAGTTGACTCATCACTATCAGGCTTCTGTTGCTGCGCTGCTGCCTGCACATGCCAAAACATGATGTCGAAGTTTAATGAGCCATGATGGAAAGCAACTCTGGGCTGCCTGTATGTAGTCCTTGCCTTTCATTGTGGGATCATCATTCAGGTGGCTGCCATGCTGTGGCAAAACAGAGCGACCACAGAGCACACAAGCGCCTGCAGATGCTGCCAACATGCAAGAAGACGTATGCCCAGATGATGTGGTGGGCGTGTCTGTGCTGTGGTCTGTTTGAAATGAACAACTAATTCAAGTCAAACAGGGGGTGCCATATCCACTGCATCTCTTTTGTAAATGAGCATCTGATTCAGGCACATGCTCAAAAGATGTGGTGAGCATGCTAGTACTGTGGTCACTCTTGAGGTTCAACCTGATTTCACAGCCATGGCAGCAGATGCTTGCAAATGCCTGCTATTGCTTCTGTGCACATTAGACCAGATGAGTGCGGCTGAGTGCAGTGCCGTGACGACCAGTCATCACTTGCTTGCTACTCAGTAGCATTGACTGCATGTAGTTTCAAGGGGGAAAAGCTTGATGCAACCTGGTTACATTGATTGCTTACCTCAGCTTTGGCTGCTGCTTCTTGAGCCTTGCGCTCAGCCTCGTGAGCTTTGCGCTTCTGGTTGGCTTTCTGCTTGCGCTCTGCAGCCTTGTCCTTCCGCCGCTGGTTCTCTTGCTGGGCACGTGCTTGCTGCTCCCTGGCAGCTGCTGCAGCACCTTCTGCTGCTGACTTGTCCTTGGGAGCTGCCTCAACCTGCAATTTAGTGCATCAGTGTGACAGCAGATCACGCACTCGGTCAAATCAGAACAGCTACAGCAGAAAAGCAATATGCTCTCAGCTCACCCTTTGTCTGCAGGCAACACAAATGGCGCTGCTTGCTGCCAGCAAGCAGCACCATCTTGCCAGCACCAGAAGTACCATTCTGGTGTTTGCAACATAGTATGCAGACATTGTGTATCTTGCAGAAGGAGTCAGCAGACATCATTCACCTTGCAAACAGCAGGCGGGAGAGCAGACATCTCGCACCTTGGAAACAGCAGGCGGCAGAACAAAGGGCTCATCCCGCTGGAAGATCTCAGCTGGCAACTCCACAGCCTTTGCAGGCTTGGCTGCACCCTTGCTGGCCCGGCCCCCCTTGCTTGCCACCTTCTCACCCAGGCTGGGCTGGGGCAGGGCTGAGGGCAGGGCTGGGGGCAGCACAGGCTCACTGACAGGCACTGCCTCACCTGCTGCACCTGTATTGCAGCTGATGTTGCTCTATGGTGCATATTGCTGGCGCATATTTAAGCCTGGTGATTTGCCCTATGAGTCAGATCACTGGATGATCGCCAGGTGTTGTTGCTTAACACACAGGACTGCCTTCAGCACACAAGCCAGCACAGCGTAGGCTTGTACGCTGCATGAATGCCAGGTGTGACAAAGCTGTACTGATGGTCTGGGCTCACAAATCTGTCCTGGCATTGCACACAAGCTCCTTTGTTCACTGTTTGTCTGCTAGAGGGCCATCAACAGACCACATGACACACAGGTACCAGTCAATACATACTCACAGCATGTTCAATGCTTACTGACAGTGAGCAGGACGAACATATCGAAATAACACAATACTGCTGTGCGCCAACAAAGCATACAATGGTCCCAGACTGAGCGATCTATTGAGCCTTATGGTTTTGCAAATGTGTCATGTGGCTCAAAAGCCAGAAGTTCTTGAACGCTTTTGATATTGCATCCCAAATATTCACAGACTCATGTTGTGTTCTGATCAGGCTGCAGTACCAAGCTGCCATTGATTGTCATGTTTGAACAGCAGCTGACCTGCATTAGCTTTGCGTGCCATGTCCTGTTTGACTTCAGCAAAGGCAGCATCGATGATGGCTTGTGCCCTCTCCTTGCCAGTCAAGGCTGGGGTTGGTGGGAGAGCCTTTCCCTTTCCAGCCTTGCCTTTGCCAACGCTACCTTGCTGCCCATCCTTCATTGGAATCTCTGCATGACAAGAAACAGCTTGTTACGGCTTGGCATCAGTGTGCCCAGATACTATCAGCTCTGTAGGCTAGCAATGACCTCCATGAAGCATACAAGTCACAGTTTGCCTGTGCCAGATAGCTAAGGGACACTGCAAAACATGAAAGCAACCCACTGGCAGCCCAATGGCAGGAGTGTCCGCACTGGCAGATTCCAGGACTGTCACCTCATAGCCTTGCAAACCACTGAAATTGTGCAAAACTAGAGGCCATTGCTGCATATGATGAGCAGGGGTGTGCCGACTGATTCCATTGCCCTCAACCAGGCAATGCAAGCAGGGCTGCAGAACGGCTGCAGCCTCACAATGCACAACTGATCAATCTCACTTCAGTACACAAACAAGGCAGAACAACAGAACCCAGGCCAGCTGCACACGGCTACTAGCAGCTCAGACTGTACAACAAATCGTGCATGCTGTTTGTCTCAGGACAACAGTATCCTGACAGCACAATCATGGCATCAACGTCCCAAAAAAGCATGACGGGGAGTCACACTTACCATCAAAGTCGTACTCATCAAAGGTGATACGGTAGGGAGGGGCTCGCTGATGTAGCCACAGGTCCAGGTATTCCTGCCGCCACTCAGGGTCAGATTGCAGGTGACCCAGAGCAGCATTTGTCTGCTCCTCACACATCTGGCGTGCTTCCTCCAGCTTGCCTTCCTTTATCAGCTTGCGCACCTGCAGAGCCCATCACCTTGTTACTACACTGTTGTGATACCTCATTACCTGGTATAGCTTGACTACAGCTGAACTTTGCTATGGCTGGCTTTGCCTTTGACCCACTGGCATCACAAGAGAGATGAGTGGGTACAAGCCCCGATGGAAACCATGCATGCTGTGTTCCCAGCACAAAAAGGTGACTGCCCAACCAACAGCAGCCTTGCTCTTGCACAAATAACAGCAGTGGCCTAGCCTGTCTGACATTGCTCTTGCAGTAACCATTACTGATTATTCTGGGCAATATTGTCACCCATTCGCAAGCAATCTGTAGAGCACTGAGGACACAGTACAGAAGCTTGCTAGAGCCAGGGCACAGAAGCCCCACAGGATAGGGGTTCAAGAGGTACAGACACAAACGCCAAGCTTGTGCTGCTGCTGCAGCTGCTGCTGCTCATGTTGCACCAAATGCAACGCTTGTAAATTAGACGCCGCCTTTTTGATGGTATGCAGGTATGAACGCCAGCTCTATTATGCAGCAGAGTCAGACGGGCAAGCCAGCTGTGCAGCACCTCTTGACTAAAGCGCCTGTTCTGGTAGTAGGCATCCTTCTTGCCTTTGCTCTGCTGCTTGAGGGCCTGCATCCTGTGATAGGCCCCATCCTGCTGCTCTTTCACACGCGCCCTCTCATCCTGCAACACACTCATCCCTTCATGCATGCACAATCTTTTTCTACCGTGAGAGTGGGGTACGAACAGCCCTGCAGCACACTCATCCCTTCACGTAACGCACAAGTCTGTTTTCTAGCATAAGGGTTGGGTACAAACATCCCTGCAACAGGTTCCTCCCTTCATGCACAATCTGTCTTGCATGAGGGTTAGATACAAACAGCCCTGCAACAGGTTCCTCATCTCATGCACAAGCTGTCTTGCATGAGAGTTAGATACAAAGAGCCCTGCTAAGCTGCCCAGCTGAACGCATGCTTTGCCAGCTAGCTACTGATAACACCAAGACTAAATGTGATCATGACCAGTGAGTGATTGCAGGACAATGTCACAAGAAGGCTGACTAGCTTTGCCCCTTGCAATCCATCTTTGAGCAAGGAGCAAGATCATTGCAGCGAGCGGCTGCAAGGGCTGTCAGTAAGCAGAGGGGAGGGAGACAAAGACTTGGGGCAAAGCTGCTGCTGTGGCCATGACTGCTCAGCCACCTTTCAGCCAGCTTTGTGTTGTACAGGGATGCAAAGGTGTCGAACACAAGCTTTGTATGTACTTGTGAGCTATTTCTGTGCTGTCTGGTTATGCAGGGTGAGGTAACAGCAATATGACTAAGCCACAAATGACATTCATGCCAGATGGACAGCAGTATGATTGGCCTTAAATTGAGTGGGAGAACTGGAATAGTAGATGAGCTGACCATGATTTCATTGATCTTGTCGTTCAAAGACCGCAGCTCATCTCTGTGCTTGTTGAAGATGGTTTGCTGCAGCTGCTTGTCTTCAAACAGGACCTGCACCAAACACACTGTTCAGCAACAAAATCATTACTTTGAGCTGGCCCATGCGCGTTTGACAATGGCATTGCAGATGCCTTCTTGCATTTCAAATCTTGAAGAACTCGTCAGCAGCGTACAAGCAGGCATGAAAGCCAGACAGCAGGCCAACATCAAATTCTTTATGATGAACAAATTCAGATTGAGTGCTCACTGGATTCTGGCAATCATGCTGTGATAGTCAGCTGCAAGTACAAGGCTGAGATTTGGAACAAGCACCTGGCGCTCTTGAAGCAGCTCCTTGAGTTCGCCTTGACCACTGCAGACAGCAGCCCTGGCGTTTTCAATGCCTGCATACATGTGCTCATACTGACGCACTCGCTGCCTGGAGTCACGTAGCTTCTTGATGTGCTTCACCATCTGCCTCTCCTGACTAATGGGGATGCTCTCATGTGCCATGTGGTTCTCCATGTCCCTGATCTGCAAGGCAACAACAGCTTGGCACTGCATCAAAGTTGCATGAAATTCCAGCCTGCATGCACTGCTCTAGATCCTATGCTGCTGCTGCTGTTTACGGTAGAAAAAGCTACATTTGGCACCATGATGCTTGTGATGCCATGCTTCCCGGTCACAACAGCGATGCCAAGGTTGCAATGTATGTTCACCTTGGCGTCAAGCTCTTGCTCTGATCTGACTTCAAGGTCTCGATACTCCGCCTGAACATTTCGCTGCAGATCATTCTGATTCTTCTTGCCTGTCTGCAGAGGTTCAACTTCCCTGTGCTTTGCTTGAAATGCATTTGTTGCTGCATTCATACTTTCCTTGGCGTCGGCCACACTCTCTTTAGCACTGTCTCGCTGCATCTGCAAAACATACAGTGCAGTCCTCTTTTTGGTCAACTGGGTTAGGTTCTTCAAACAAGAGCAGTGGAGCTAGAACATGAAACAGCAGCTCAATATAGTCTTGTGACATCCTCACCCGTACTATATTCACGCTTTCGTTTAGCAGCTGAACCTGGCTTTTGTAGACATCGATTTCCTCTTGCAATACTTTGACCGCGTATTGGTTGTCTTCTGGAAACTTGGGCACAC
>JAABUK010003016.1_pt1 | contig 29075 bp, 30 predicted proteins | sample 5559141 | NCBI WGS metagenome assembly JAABUK01 (sample SAMN10711869, study PRJNA513367) | rock metagenome | isolation source: Antarctica rocks | place: Antarctica: Victoria Land, Pudding Butte nord | collected 2016-01-03
TCTTTCCCTTCATACACCCGCGGTCCAAGAGCTTTCCTCAGTAATGAAAATGGATAGTACACACAACCATCAAAGACAACGTAGGTTACAATGGAAGTGTCATGCCTGCCTGCTGGCAGTGCTACTGACTAACCAGCCCCCCTGCCAGCAGGTGTGATACGGTGTGCAATTCCTGTAGGGTATAACCTGGCCACCCCCCCCTCCCCCCCCCCGGGGTCGTCTAGGAGATAATACACAGACTGGAATGATTGGGTTGAACCAGAATCGAACAAGGGGAGATCGGGAGGTAGAGCAATAGTGGTTTTAAAGGTCTTGGATGGATTGGGAGACAGTTGAATCGAGGTATACTGTACTGGTTGATGGGATAGTGTGTCTCGAAAATTTGGTCTTGCCACCCTGGTTAGATATGCAAAAATCATGAGTGCACATGTTGGGGGATAAACAATGCCAGAATCTTTTTGATACTTCATCTGATGCATTCGCAGGTAGTGCACTATAAGGGCATGCCGTATCTCGCTGAGAGATTCCGATTCCGATTCCGCTACCTATTCCCACCAGTCCAGCCGCACGAAAGCTTCCATGAATTCACGTACCACAAACCTCGTCCTCTCCTTGCATTGTTCCATCTCCGTTTCCGCAGCAACCCTGGAAGAGGGTCTTCTCGAAGCTCGGACTACTTTCGGTGTGCCTCTGCCGATGATCTCCCAACCGCCGGACTGGCCCTGCCGCCAGGTCTTGTCGAGCGCGTTCTGTAATTCCCTCTCCGCGTATGATCTAATCGCAGAATGCTCGACAGTCAGGTCTGCGACTGTTTTCGGATCAGCATCCATGTCCAGAATGTAGTGGTCTAAACCGGACGGTTGTTCGACTGCTGTGATTTGATCTTTGAGTGCCAAGAGAATTTCTATGATATTGCCACAGTCCACATTGTTGGGGAAGGCTTGAGCTGCCTCGTATGTACGCAGCATTGCTGAGTGGACGAAGTCCACAAGCTCGTTGAAATTGTCAAGACGATGAAAGCAAGATAAAATGTCAACTGATGGACACCGTGAGAGGGTATTAAGGGCGCTGCTGAGGATGAGTTCTGTGGCTCCAGTGAGGTGTTGAAATGAGGACGGATTCCAGAAATCAGAGCGACACCGAAGGTTCTCATACACATGAGTCAAGACTCGAAGTAGTGGCCAAGCGATAATATGTCCAGGGGCGGAGAAGGCATGACCAATGTAAGCAGGAAACACGTTCTGCAAGAACAAAACCAGCAGCGCCTGATCTGCACCATGATTTTCGGTCCGCTCGATTGCGTCTTGACTTAGATCCAACCATGCGTTGTACAGCTGCAAGATCAAATTTTCCTGAGTGTCATCGGCAGCAGCTCGTTCACTCGCGTTGTAGAGGAAGAGCACCATCGCTTTGGTGATGCCAGTCGTCTCAACTGTCAAGCTGTGTCGCTTCAATGAAGCTGTGATTGCATAAGCTTCAGCCGAGGATATGGCTGGGTCCGTAAAAAAGGGATCGATCTTGTGGAAGTCAACCACGTATAGTTGCATCTGTTGGACAACGAAGTTCAGGAATGTTCGATACTCGTTCTGTGCTTGCTGATTTGCTTCAAGCTCCTGGTAGAAAGTCTTCATAGTTGACTCGAGACTCTTGAGAATCTCGCGGAAGCTTGCTTTGCTGTAGAGAAGGGAGGTTTGTGATGACCTTGCCGGCGTTGTAAGCAGTCTGTGCATGTTGCGCAGCACGACGTAGATCATGGCGGTGCGGCGCTCGCGGAGCTCAGCCATCGATATCTCCAGCCTGTCACCGGTGTCTGAGTGGACCGCAAACGGAGGATTAAACAGTAGCTCGTTGTCAGAGTCTTGGAATAAGATCATGGAGGTAAGTAAGTGCTCCCAGCAGAGAAAATCCTTGGGTCGACACAATGCGCTGATCCACATCTCTAAAATGTGAAGACGATCACCCTCGTAAAACCCAAAATCACTGTCAACGACCTTGGCCAGAAAGTAGATCTTGTACTGCTGCGTCTGTCGAGTATCTCGTAGGGACTCCCACGCATCCGTCGAATATTGACCGATAAAGTCACACCAGCTTCGTACTTTGACACGGACGAGGGCATCTGCAATCTCATACCAACAATCTACCGTATTTTTGAGAATCGCATGGTCTGGAGTAATGTCGCTGCCGAACACATCGGAAAGAAAGCGTCGCAACACAGAGTGGACTTCCTGCAACAGATAGTCGGAACCATCGTTGCGGGGGTTGGAGTGATCTTGATCATCGAAAGCCATGCCGTCGAAATGATCCCAGCTTCCATACTCCTGGCTATCCTCATCCACTGGCGCAGCATGAGTTGTATGAGGAACAGACTTTCGTGTATAGGCTCTGACAATCTGCAATACTGCAGAGAGGACGGCATTGGAGGCAGGCTGCTCTGCATCAAAGAGCTTCAGGACTTCTTCGAGTATCCTTTGAGAAAACAATTCTGTTGCTTGTCTAGCATTTCGGCAAAATCCAAGGCTTTGTTCCCATGTTTTCAGCGCCTCTTTCAGCACCTCTGCCACTGGGTCCCGCTTGTCGGAAAGGATATAGCGCGGCTCAGCGTGATTTGTAGGTTGGTGCTCGACAAGTCCCACAGCTCCTTGGTCTGTCGAAGTGTATTCTGCTAGGAGATCTGTGACCATCAAATCGAGCCACTCTTTTAACAAGGAAAGATTGCTCGGAGGTTGATCATTGGACGTCTCAAGTTCCGCGAGATTTATTGTGACCCCATGAAAAGCCTCATGTTGAACAAGCCGTGACCAACATTCAAGAGCGAGTTTGGACGCTGCACGGGGTGCATTTCGGATATCAACAAACGTTTGAAACAGCCGTAGATTTGGTTTCAGCTCGGTTGGCATGGCGCAATACATGACAGAAATAAGATCGAACCGATTTCTCAAGGCAAACATATCGTGGGCGCTGGGACTTTTGTTTTTTGAAATGTCTTCGCCCTTTGTTGGGATAAGCCGAGCGCTCAGGGAGCGCAATACTCTTTTTGTCAGCTTTACATCAGCATCAGGTTTGCGAGAATCGAGGATCGTTTGCGTTAAGAGGCCAAGAAATGCGTGGAAGCCCGAGTCGCTCTTCGCGACATGAATACGGGTTCCGGGAGCAAGGTTCAAGGGGATGTAGAAGGGTTGTTCAGGCCTCTCTCCGAACATTTCATTCATGTCATTGCTGCTGTAGGCATCGAATAAGGTCCCTATCGCAGAGTGGCCTCCTTGCCAACCCCATACACGTACAAGTTCGAAACAACGCTGAATTAGGATTCGACCGTAGTGCTTGGTTGAGTAGCCGGTATTTTGGCGTTGAGGCATGAAGAGGTGCAAAAATCTGACCAGAAGCCGCTGAACAAGATCCCAGCCAGGTGACCCAGACCATCGTTGCAGCAGGCCTGACGAATCGAGTTCCAGGGATGGCAGAGCTGAAAATATCCCCTTCCACCAGCAGTCATAATCTTGGAACTTCACCAAATTCTCCGGCTCGGAGCCAATGGAAGAGCGGAGAGCCTCTGCGATGAGGTCCCATATATCGGTGTGAATAATTGTCTGCTTGCTCAGGTTATTGATAGCCACCAAGACATCAAGCTCCGGATTATCGTGTCCAGTGCTGAGCATGTCACAGCCAGGGCTGGAGAAGCTCACGACCTTTGCCAGGCGGTCCCGCCGGAGAAAAGACTTGAGGACCACCAGAGCGAATGCTTGGAAAGTTTTGCATGCCTTTATCTGGATTCTGCGCTCCACATCGGTTGCCGCCAGAATACAAGCAATCTCAAAGATGAAAACAAGCAGCAAGCCTGAGAGCCTGATGATTTCAGGAGATGCGGACGATGAGTTTGACTTGAATTGACCCTCAATCTGTAGAACAAGATCTTGTGACGCCGAGATAGCATTTTCTGCAAACGCAACGAGGCCTTGGCGATTTCGAAAGGATGCGTGCTGGCTGAGATAGCATATGAAAGACTTGAATGCAGCTACGGCGTTTTGCAGTTCGCCATGTGGCAGTCCGTTGTCTTGAGCACTTTGGATAATCAAACAATCCCTCAACTCTAGGAACCACGTAGAAAACTGTTCAGAGGTATGATCATCCCAGACACCCCAGCGATACGGAGGACTCGCTAGAGACGGTCTAGTGACGCCAAAGACATCAGCAGTACCCTGGATCAAACTTCTGGGTTGGTGAGCCAGGTTGCGGATCACCTGTGATAGGTGACCCTCGCCGATAAAGCTCGCTTTATGCAAATAGATACCTTCTCGGAATGGGATCACACCAAAATTGTTTGTGATTGGAAAATCTGGCGAGCCAAGCCCGGCCAAGACGATTCCGGATAGCGCTTCAACATCGTGATAGTCGGCATTGAAGCCTTCTTCGGAAGCTTCTGGTCTCCATGGAGGACTTAGAGAAGTAATTTCCACTTGCCTGGGAGGTCGCTTCCGAAAAGCTCGAGGAAAGGCTCGCTTCGGCGCATCCTTGACCGTAGTATCAACCCCTGGGCCCTTGACATTTCCACCTGACGCTCGAGCACTTTGCGCTACAATTACTGCATTAGGACTCTCGACTGATTGATGGTCACTCGAGCTGCCTCTGAATGCATTGAGAACCCTGTGGCGAGTCTTTGATAGGCCAAGGCTCTCAAACTGGGCTTCTCGGGGTCTTGCAAATCCTATGGTCGAAGAAAGCAACATGCCTCTTCCAGAACGATTTCCGTGCTGTTCGTGCACTGCGGTTGAGGACCGAAGTGGACCAATTGCATGATCGTTGGCGGCCCTTAAGAGAGGTCTTTTTGAATGAGGTGAGTTTGCATATGAGTGACCAGTACGACGAAGCACGATTTCTTGGATCACGTCCTCAGTCCGAAAACGAAGTGGCGAAGGTTGCTTGGCCCGCCTGCTCGGACTCATCTCCAAAGATACATAAATTTGTCCATTACCGGAGAACAATCCCCGCTGTAGCTCTTGATCAAGTGGTTGATCTCGTGAAAATTGCCCACATTTCATGAATGAGGGACTGGAACGGGGTTTAGCATTTTTCTGGAGCAGGCCGTTCCGCCAATTGCGGAGTTCACTGTTTGCGTCGTAAGTGTCAGTACTTGTCGCCAATCTTATGCATTTCCGATCTGGATTTTGTCGGCGGCCAGACTTGCGTGATCCAGCACGACGAGCAGCCACACGAAGGAAATTTGGCTGCTTGACCCTTGGGAGATCCGTGTAGCCGGGTGCATCCAACGGGCCAAGGGACAGTGATCTTGCCTTCAGGCTCGTCCGTTTTCGTCTCTCGCCTCCTGGGCTTGGATGAAGGGGCTCTTTCCGTCTTTTCGGGGTTCTAGTTCTTCGTGATCGTCCACTGCGTACATCATCATTGACGTCATGGCTAAATTCATTAATCCGACGCTGACGCTTCTGTGCATTGTCTGGGAGTTTTCGCTTCCTAGACTGCGGCTGAATCATCATGTCGATTCCATTGTCCTCTTCAATGTCGCCATGTACTAGCCCCATAATCTCATCATACTCGTTTGCAAATTCTGAGGCTGCAGGATAATCAAAAGTGTCCGATACAGAATGTTCGTCAGAAGAGGAATCATCTGAAACCACAATGGCATTGTTCGTCGCTCGTGATGGAGAAGTCTGTGGGTCGCGAGCTCGACTCAAGCTGTGAGCAACCCCGGGGCCATCAAGATCTCGTTCTGGCGACAGTGACCCGCGTCTGACTTGGTTACTTCTCCCTTTCTTCTGCTGAATTTGAAGTCGGAAGAAGGATGCAGGCAACACACCTTTAGTTTTTCGCTGAAGCTGGAGTATGTGGCTATCACCTTGCTCAAGTGAGTGTAGAGAACTTGTGCTACCTGAGTCTGCCTCGCCAATCTCTGGTGAATCAGAATCGTCATCAAATGGAAGAGCTAGTTCTGTCGGCCGTTGAGCAGCTGAAGATATATTCGGTGTCGGTAGGGCTTGAGGAGTTCTACGCCACGCAGGAAGTTTTCGTGTTGGAGGTCCAGAAAGGGATACAGCGGACTGGCTTGATCCAAGGCTGTGGGTATGGGCGGGAGAAGGCGGGACACGGAAAACGGCATCATTTTCACGTCGTCCGAGCGTAAAGCCTGCATGATCAGAGGGTAGATCATAGATATCGAAGTCCTTGCCGCCATCTTCGTTTTGTACGATCTGAGGGGCTCTGTAAGTACCTTTTGACCGTGTTCTGGCTTGCGGTATACCAGCATCCTTGCCTTCCAGGATGGCGTCCAGATCTGGGAGCTCCCCATCACTCGCAACGGGATTCGTAGACCGTCTTCTGGGACGCTTCCTGGTTGCACCATTATGAATAGGCTGTAATGGACCAGATCTTTCTTGCTGCGACGATGGAATGTCTTGCAACTTGTCGCCAGCATCATCCTCCCGAAAATCGCAGTCTTGAGTCTCAAAGGCCTCTGAGTTGCTACGTCTAAGAGAACCGGCCACATAAATAGGTTTTACCCCACGAGCAAGTAGCTCCTGTTGATATCGAGCGCCTTCAAGCGCGTATGGATGCAGCTGGATCGGATTTCGTTGCCTGAAGTTCCTTCTTGTCAGCTGCGCGCCAGAATCGAATTCGACAATACTGTTTGGTCTCGCCTCAACAGATCCTGCAAAGTGCTGCTCCGAAGACCAATTATTCAAGGGCATGGCTCCTTCGGATGCGGCCTCTGGGATATCCTTTCCTGAGTCATCCTCGAATGAACAAGATCTGGCAGACGACAATGGTGACGACGAGCCACTTCGATCATCAAAACGTCCTCCCACAATTGCTGGAGAGCCGCCCAAAACTTCCTTGACTATGTCCAACCCAGATCTCAACTCATTCCGAAGCTGCTCCACAACAGAGCTTCTGGCCTCTACAATCCGTGTGAGATCAATGGTCGCTGAGTCTAGGTTGGGCAATGCGTTCTCGTGAGCCTCCTCCTTCTTCTTCCCATTACCACTACTTCGTTCATTCTCCGCCCATTGTAAAACCAATTGCGAGCCATCTCTTGGTGGAGCGAGATCGTGGTCTTGCACATCAGCAAGCGAGGTTGGGTGCTCGTCTTCGGTCAAGGAAAGCTTCTGTGATTGGGCACCTGGAGAGAGGAGTTTCTCATGATTATCTGACCCAAGGCGTTCCCCTTCCTGCTCTGCACTGGGTTTTGTGCTTAAGATGGAACCTTCTCGACTCAATAGTTCAGGGCCTTCCTCCTCTTCGTCATCGGAGTCTGGCACATACCCTCTCTCTTTCCACTCGGCCATTGATCGACCACTGCATGTTGTCTCTTTTTGCAACTCTGTCCAGATATGCCCGACGACTTGCTGCCTGAAAACTTTTGTGCAGAGTCGCGTCCCAAATCATGATAGCGCGTCCGGAAGTCTTGGCATAATTGAATGCGGAGTAATGAACCGAAACCCCTCGAGTCGATTACCACCACATCAATTCTTAATAGCTACGGGCAGCATTCCATGAGCAAGAAATAATGAGTGCGCGTGGCTTGATCCCCGTTGTTCTAGCAGTCGGGTTTGGCATTGCCAATGGTCAGTCGCGGACAAATACAAGCCTAGGTCTTCATCAAACTGATACAATCTATGTAGGCTACGTTGTTTTCAATCCGGCCTTTCAAGAGCGAGAAGTGGAGAAGATGCACAAGCAAACGTACGTCAAAATTGAAATCTAGAAGTTCAGTTCGATTGATCCTGTCTAGGGAAATGGCAGGATCTGACCTTGGACCAAACATGATTGAGATTCCAGTCTCGAGAACAGAAGCAAAAAACGAACTAGATACCGCAGAGCAAAATGAAACACCAAAAGCTCCGAATGCGCGAACGGCCAATACAGGACACAAGAAGTCCCGATGGTGGCCATTTTAACACACCCAATAGCGTCGAAGACAATCAGTCTCTTAAACGAACTTCATCCACCTCACCAGTTTTCCCACTGGTCCTGCATCCGCCTTCGAAGCCGAGCCGCAATCGAAACCCAGGATCGCATCGCATCCACTTCTCCGTGTCTTAGGAATCGTACGCGTTGTGTCCTCTCCACCATCACTGGCAGGAGTATCAACGTGGGCTCTGACTGGCGCTGAGGGCACGTCAGAGATCCCAAATACTGAGTGGAGCAGAAGGACAGCGCCTCAACGCGTCTTACCAACAAAGCCAAGATCCCGAGCTGACGCCTCTGACTCGCCTCGTGAAGCGCGATCTCTATTTGTTTTGAGAACCAAGTTCAGCAGGAGGATGGGGCCTCGAAGCACTGCGAAGGGGTTGGAGACTGACTCGGAGCTTGCCGAAGAAGTGTGACCACCACCTCCTACGATTTTGGGCCCACTTTTGCCACCGTGTCCACCGAAGTGTCCGCCACCATGGCCACCTTTGGCTTCGACTGCATCCATGTCGTGCGAGTAAGGAGCGGCGTCGTCTTGTTTGATCTCTTCGAGTGTGCGTCGTCTACGGAACGGTGGGTCCTTGGAATACTCGCAGTGTGCCATGGTGCACATGTAGGATTTGACGGGCCTATCTGCCGAGATTGTCGAGATTGTCGAGCTTGTCGAGGTGGTCTCTGCCGTCGCGAAGTCCGCGATCATGGCGACGAGGAAGATGAGAACGGACCGCATTTTCGGTTCGCGAGTGATGGATGGGTGCGTTGTGTGTACGTTGATAGTAAAGCTGGATCAAGATTCTGGCAATTGAATTTTCTTATGCTGATGTTGGTTTAATGGGTGGACGGATGGTTACCAAGCTCTTGTAATCAAGTGTCGACGAAAGAATGCTTGAGCTTAAGCACGGGTGGATGGTAGTGGGCCAAGATGGAAGAAGACACAAGGCAGGCACTAAAGCAACAAAGAGTGCTCTTTATGTATCAGCATGCATCTTTGTGTGATGGCACACGTGAATTGAACAGTGTGTCACAACAATGACACAATACAAGACAATGAATTACTTTCTAGTGTCTCGTCAGCAAGCGTATCTGTCTGGCGTGGGCAAACTGGGAGCAGGATACGAATCTCAGAATATCCCATCCTCAACCAGATACTTGCATGTCTTTGTAAGAAAGCGGGATCGGAGAATCGAGTAGCAGCAAATATGGCTTTGCTCGCGTTTCGTGGTAATTCGTGACTGCTACAAATGGTCAAACTCTTACTTGATCGACTGAAGCTCACCACCAGCGAGAGTACTGCAAATTCAAAACAATTTCACTGCACTCCCACAGCTCACAACCTCAGGGCCCAAAGCAGCCGCCAGCTCCGCTACGATGCCCTTCAAGCTCTGCGGATCCGTAATCCTACTGCTTTCCCACCCATTTAGATCCTCCATATCCACAAACATATTCCGCACAAGCAGTTGCCACTTTTCGAGCTCGAGCTTCCCGACTTCTTCCTCGGTGAGGATGCCAGGGACGTGATAGTCAAAGAGAGAGCCTTCAGGCATTTCGGTTTCGTCGGCTGAGTCGTTGTCAGAGTCTAGCTCGAGTGTAGTATAGTCGATTTGCGGTTCTGGGTGAGAATCTTTTGGGTGAGGCCTGGCTTCTGTTGTGCCATTTGTTTCGAGCTCGTTCACGGCCCGTTTGGCGTTGCCTGAGAGGGAGAAGTAGTGATGCGTGTCGAGGTTCTTTCGGAATTCCGTGTCGAGGAGGTTCCAGGCCAAAGTCTCTGGGTCTGGATTTTGTAAGCAGGGTGTCTCATTTCTAGGTTGGAATCATACCGAGGATGTATGTTGGGCAGAAGTTGCCTTTGTAGCGCATTTTGACACATGAATGTATGTAGTACCCTGGATCATTCAGTACGAATTCTTCAGATCGTAGAAGAAAGAACGCCTGACCCATGTAATAGAACTGATAGCGTCCTTCTCTTGCCAGAGCAATTTCCCCAAGGGCACTCAGCTTCCCTAGCTCCCAGTCCTCATATTCAGGGTCATAACTTTCCAGGTCAGCAGCTGATAAATCTTCATTTCTAGATGAGTTGTCTTACAAAAGATATACTGAGCTCACGCCATGAGGTAACAAATCCAGGACAGCGACAGCAATAAGCTTTCCACCAAGTCTATAGCATTGATGGTATGAACCTAGCTTTCGAGTGACCCCTTCCGATTTGATGATGTTACGGTCTAGCCCAGAGCAGAGAAAGCGCTTGAAAGACTCGTGGCTCCACCGAGATTCTGGCTCTTTATGGATAGTCGTTTGGTAGGACAGGAATACGTTCCATTTCTCTATCGAGAACGAATCCGATTCTAGATTGATCTCAAATTTGTGAGCAGGCTCAATGCGCTTCTTCGTCTTGGAATCCACGGGTCTGTCAAGAGTGGCATATTCTGGCGCACGCACAGATGCTTGCAGGTCGAATGTTTGTTTCCTCCTCTGCTTTTCCTCCCGGGATCGTGCACAAAGTTTTGTAACTTTGGCTGAGTACTCGGTTCCCAAGATGTAGCGGTTCCATCTGTTCACGGTTTGTCTTTGGCTCTTGCTCGCTTTGAATTTGGCAGCATCCAAGCGAATAGTGTAATGCGGACAACATGACCGGGTCAGATCTGGCTTGTAATACGTATGTCCTGATCTTCTCCACCCACGTTCAACCAGTGATTGATAGTGCTCAACTTTCATGTTGGAGGATGATGCATAATAGGACGAGTCTATAGCAGGCGTGGAATCAGACAAAGATAATGACACGCAAACGGAGTTGAAGCAATAGGACATTCGCTGGTGCGAGAAGAACATACTTCCAATGCTTTTCTTGCAATAACCACATGATCGATTCTGTTGATAGCCTGATATAGAGCAACAGGTTAGTGCTCAATCTAATATATTCCAGGTGGCATGGTGAGATTCAGGTGGGTAGAAGTGTAAACCTACCAAGCGGCCTGATCACAGATGTATCATTCATATTCGAAACAGATGCCATCCAGGATCTGACCAGCGCATTTGGAGATTGGGATTTTGCTCAGGGCTGAAGATAGGACCACCGGCTGAGTCTAAGGTACTGACGATGTGAAATCAATCAGCACGCACACCCTGGACAATATTCCTGTCATATCAGTAGGTCTTGTCGATAGTCGATTTCTATGCGCGAGGACGTGAGATATTCCTGGTCACTTGACCTTTCTTGGGTCCGCTCATGCACTCCTGCTTCTGGGATACTGTGCCACCTCCTCAAAAGATGGGATACACGCCACGCTACTGCTGCCAGTGTATGCAGGGTGATGGCTAGGGACTTTGCGTAGCACACTGACTTAGCACGTTCTTCTCACCAGGAAAACGTGGGGTTTAATGTCGAACCGATGCAAGCTGTAAGGATTGTATGGTGCAAAGGCTCGGATCCCGATCCCGACCATTGCATGCTTACAGACACGCATGAAGGAAGGCTTGCTCACAGAGAGGTGTGGAGGTGCTGCCTGGTTGTGGTTCAAGTCCGGGACCCTGAACCCAAGGGTTTTGCTTCTGGGTTGATGACTAGGTGAACGACTGGGATGACCGGCTTCTAGAAGGTGACAGGCATGCTGAGTACTTACTACGTAGAACGTCGTAGCTTCAACAGGAAATGGTGTCGGATATGTGGCACAATCCCGAGAGGCAATCGGCTAGAATTGAGTGATTAGAACAGTCCGGAGAAGCTCCATCAACACTACACCTAGGAAACTAAGAAAGACCCCGAACACGTACCCGCTTCTGCCACCAATCTTTCCTAACCACATCTCTCTTTCCATCATGGCTCCTCCTTTCTTGCTTCTCTGCAAATTCCAACACCTTCCCTCAGCCCCGTCCTACGCGGGACTGAAGGCGGTCAGACTCTTCCGCACACCGAACACTTTCCACCATGCCTATGTATTCAAGTAATTGAATTGCTGCCTTGCAACCACCTCGTTCCGCGGTCCAAATCCCTGACCCACCATACATTATAAGCGACTAGCTAATTCATCACCGTCCGTCCGTGAGAAATCCAGCTTGTTCCTCATATCTCAGTGGCGCTTTCTGCACATCTTCGCAGTCAAAAGCAGCGCCGAGATATTATTTATCCAAAATGGCGCAAAAGATGGACATGGAGTCACGGACTGGCCGAGATAATCAACGTTAGTTTTGATAGCTCCGTTCACTTATGCAGACATCTCTGACATTCACCCAGGCTTTGGCACACTCGGTGAACGGCTTGTCGCTGGTGTCGTTCCTCTTTCTGCAGACAAAACTCAAGTTCTCCTCATTCAGTCTACTCGTCGTGGCGGTTGGGTCCTACCAAAAGGCGGCTGGGAGCTCGACGAAGAATCTGCATCTGACGCTGCTTGCCGCGAAGCTTGGGAGGAAGCGGGCGTCATCTGCACTGTTGAAGCAGACCTTGGTCACATTGCGGATCGCCGTCCTACCTCACAACTCACCCATCACGCACCAAAAGCAAGTTATCAGTTCTTCGAATGTCTCGTCAAGGAGGAGAAAACAGAATGGCCAGAAATGCACAAGAGAAGTAGACAGTGGGTGGGATACGCACAGGCGATTCAGGCTTTGGCTGCTAGACCAGAGTTGTTGGAGGCGTTGAAGAGGAGTTCCATCAAGAAGGACTGATGCAAGACTGCAGGAAAAAAGACTCTAGAAGGATCTGGAGGGCGTTCCTTTTTGCCTTGCTGCCAATGAGCATTGAAAATACGCTTCAGGCGCCATGCTAAAACCTTTACTCTGGTCCGCATACTTTGCTATGCTCGCACATCTACCTCCGTCAATGTCTCCGCATTTCTTTCTGTGATTCCACTTCAGATTGGAAAGTCAGGCTGGGGCCCATTTCCTGCGTCAGCTGCACCCATCCCTCAAACGTGAGGGGAAAGTGAATTGGAACACAAAAGTATGATTGAGATCACATCACAGCCTGCGCATCTCTTCGCAGTATTGACTGACTCCTGCAGCTTTACTCAGCCAATAGAGTGAACATCCTCAATCACTGAACTTCTGACTTTCTAGATTTCTCGTTTCAAGAATTCAGGGACCTTTGATTACCAACAATATGACCCTGAACCACAAAGCGTGAGTGCAATCTTCTACCCTCGAAGACTAATTCATGTTTCCAAACTAGAAACGACTGATTCGATATAAATAGTTTGTTCCAAAACCTTACCGAACATGCCACTCTCACCAGCATTTCTCTCTCTGCCAACTGAGATTCATCTGAAAATCCTCTAGTATCTCGACATTAACTCTTACCAGAACTTTACAGCTACGAATAAGTACTTTTGCAGTCTCAAATTAGACCACCTGAACCGCTATGCCTTGCTCTACACGGAGCATCATGATCCAGACCGGTTTGAGGGCAGAAGCATCTTGCCCTGTTCCACTTGCCTGAAGGTGGTGGATCAAGACGAATGTTGGGCTCTGCATGATGGGTGTGTGGAGGTTTGTAAGAGAAGGAGGTCCGTGGGAAGCACACAGCGTGTGCTGGGAGTGTGCTGACGATTACACTGGAGATGGTGACACAGTAGAGAGCATTGAGTACCAAGTGCGGTTAGAGACTTAGGCTTTGCAGACGGAAGGAGGGATCTTAGAGTGAGGCGATGGCTGAGCCGGAGTCGAAGGACGAATTGGGCTTACAGCTTCCACACATTGCAAGCGGGGAAGCACTTCGCAATCATGACGAGGGCTTGAGAAGTGATCAAGCTTGCAATTGAGCTTGCAATTGAGCTTGCTACTTGCTGCCCAAGATGCTATATACAGCTCTAAGCTTTCATGTCTTGGTCCGCTTCCTGCTCTCCTTCCAAAGGCTTTTGCCAGGATAAATCAATGCTCGAGGTCCACTGGAAAGTTGCCCGCCTCTTCAAATTCTCTGTCAGTCTTTTCTCTCTTTCAAGCTCCACAAAGAGCAAGCATACCTCTCTGATCGTTCCAACGCATTACCCAAGCATTTGGGCAGAGTGATCGATAGGCCAGATAGAACTGCAAGATGACATTGTCAGCCATTGCCCTTCAAAACCAGCCACCGATGTCAATGCTTGTATGTGTACCTGGCGGCATGGCCGAAACTCCTCTCCCTTCGCAAGGATGCATTTGTGGTAGTCTACGTAGTTTTGCCAGCAATGCTTTGTTTGGTTCTGGTTGGGGAAGCGAGCATCGTAGCCTGCGCCGATTCTTGTCAGACGAAGTGCAGTATCGTTAATCGTAAGAGTGCATACCAGCTGCAGCAAGTCAGTTTACGGTTAAGCTCGAGATATTGTGTTGCAAGGAGGGGAGGTACCTGTGACGAATTTGAAGGGCTTGGTGACATTACCGCCGAGCTCTTCGGGATCTGGCGTCTCAATGTCGGCCATGTCGACGTTGTTTTGCGTTATACTTGAGGGGAAAGGCTGTGACTTGTACTATGGTGGCTATGGTCAAGGAGGAAAGTATCGATGAGAGATGTTGTGACGCTTCCAACGTCGACCACGTGCCAAGAGCGGAGCTTCCACGATTGGGAAGCTCATCACTACCTACGCTTCCGAGCTTGGTTTAATGCAACTGAGAACGACACACTACTCACTTCGTTTCTATTCTCCGAAACTGCATGAGGATACTCTTCAATCATGAACATAGCTCGGCTTGTCAGATTTCAGCCCGCGCGCTTCTTTGGCGCACGGCCGCAGATTCGATCACTCCACGCTTCGAGGGCGCTCTCGAGACAGAAGGTAAGCTATGCATTGGATGGTTGAACCTTGAATTGCCCATTACTAATTGCATACAGGATCACGAGCATAGCGGTGAGGAAGTGCACAATCAAATCGTTCAATACGAGTTGCTAATATTTCGGAAGCACATACAATCTCTCAAAGAATCCGTTCACTGAAGAAGATTCCCCCGGAGCTCCTACCACTAGGTGTTGTTATTGGGTGCGCGTGCCCGTATCAATAATGCTGCTATGGCTGACAGTGCTCGGTCTAGCTTCGCACTCTTCGCTGCACTCTTCGCCATGGGCAAGAAGCTCTTCACAGACAAGACTCTCCGCCTACATAAGTCCGAGAAGAAGCATTGAACGCGATTGAATGAGAGATCATAAAATCACTGGAGCTTGCCAAAATATAGCTATAGGGGAAAGCTGCCTCGAGGGACGAATTTGGTGGAGATGATATCGCGACGGCAAATGCTGATCAATCCGGGGTATCAAATTTGCAAATACTGTACATAACTCGCAGGTTGCTCCCATGAACGCCATGTTGTGCTTTCCAACACTTTCAATTCGCCTTTCGTGCAGAACCGTCCAGAGAGAGAGCGATTCGACTTGGCAATCTTATTCAGGCCTCGGCCCTGCGACGTCCAAGCCTTCAAGCCCTTGCATAGGATCATCTGGCCGACTGCCAGCTCCAAGTCTGGCTTGTTGGGTGGCTTGTCGGTCCTCTTCGCTCACAGCGTGTTCTGCAAGATATCCTTCCTGCATCAAAATCAATATCAAAGTCCGCGTCGTCTCAGAGAACAGCGCAGAGGCTTTGTACCTGCTCCCAAATGGCCGTCCTGCTGCCCAATCCACCAGCTTCGTCCTTCCTCTCCGGCTTAGCCATAGCAACTTTTATGACCTTGCCAAACAGTTCTGACTGATCCATATTGTCGATTGCTTCCTTGGCATCTTCCGCATCCTCAAACTCCACATAGCCGAAACCCCTGTGCAGGTCTGTAGACGAAGGTGCATCTGGTTTGGGTAATGAAATATCCACGATCTCGCCGAACGGAATAAATGCTTCTGATAGTGTTGAAGCTGTAACGAATGTTGGGTGAAGACCGCCTACATAGACAGTGGAAAGCGGGCGACTGGAAGTGTCAGTCATCTTCTTGAAACAATGAAAGACGACAGGAAGAAGAATTGTTTAAATCCTTGGATAATTGCGAGAATACCCAGGTTCAATGAACCGGATCCAGATTTGATATCACGTGGAAGCCTCCGTCTAAGCTAAGCTTCGAACATCAAAATGGCAGGTGAAGCGACGGGGCTAGCTCTGCTTCTCGAACAGAGGCCACGTTTTGGAGCAGAGTTTCCAGGAGCACATCTACCTCTGGTAACTACATCTGATGCTCCCTTCTTGCCATTTGTCGTCTACAGGTTCTTCGCATTGCCTGCAAGTTTTGTGTCACCGATGGTCCTTCTGCTCGGTCTGCAGCCGTTTTCATAATTTCTTCGCTTCCCCAACATCATGGTGCGTTTAAGGGAGATACCCCGGACAGCTGCGTTCGCTTGGTCACCAGGAGCTGGCCCCCCTCTCATTGCCACTGGTACGAAAGCCGGAGCTGTTGATATCGATTTTAGTAATGAGACATGCCTGGAACTTTGGGATCTGGAATTAGATGGCAGAGGGCAGGGAAACGAATTGAGACCTTCCGGCAAGGTCGCTACAGAAGCTGGGTAGGCCTCTCGTCTTTGTCAGCTGTAAGCACTTGCCGGATGACTGACAGTCGCTATGCAGCTTCAATGATCTAGCCTGGACGGAATTCGGAACAAACTCGAAAAGGGGCATAATCGCTGGCGCATTGGACGATGGCTCACTGAGCTTATGGAATGCAGATAAGCTCCTAGCTGGAGACGACTCGAGCCTTGTCTCGAGCACAAAAAAGCATAGTGGAGCCATCAAAGCTCTTCAATTCAATCCGAAGCACTTGAATCTCGTTGCAACTGGCGGGGCCAAGGGAGAGCTTTACATCACGGACCTCAACGATGTGTCTGCTCCTACTAGATTGGGCAATACTGCAGCTAGAGCTGACGACATCGATTGTCTGGACTGGAATAAGAAGGTTGCTCACATCATGGTATCTGGCAGTAGTGGCGGCTTCGTCACAGTCTGGGATATGAAGACTAAGAAGGAGAGCTTGACATTGAACAATATGGGAAGGAGAGCTGTTAGCGCTGTTGCTTGGGATCCAGAGAAGCCTACCAGGCTGATCACGGCTATCCCACTCGAGCAAGAACCTCTGATCCTCGTCTGGGATCTCCGGAATGCAAACGCCCCAGAGCGAACATTACGAGGGCATGAATCTGGTATTCTGTCGTTGTCATGGTGTAGGCAAGACAGCAATCTGCTACTGTCGTGTGGAAAAGACAACCGCACAATCTGTTGGAATCCTCAGACAGGCGAAGCTCTAGGCGATTTTCCAGTTGTCACCAATTGGACGTTTCAGACAAGATGGAACCCTCACAATCCCAATCTCTTCGCGACGGCATCTTTTGACGGCAAGCTGTCAGTGCAGACTCTACAAAGCACGAATTCGGGGGCAACCCAAGACAGCAGCCAAGGTCAAGCGCTTGATGGCGAGGACTTTTTCTCAAAAGCACAAACGCAACCACCAACAGCCTCCTTCTCGTTGGCCAAGGCGCCCAAGTGGATGGAAAGACCGATCAGCGCATCGTTTGGGTTTGGCGGCAGAATCGTGTATGTTCGACCGTCACAACCTGGTAAATCACGCGAGTCAAAAATTGAGATTGTTAAATTCGAAGTGGACTCGGATGTTGGAGCTTCCACCGATGTCTTTGAACAGGCTCTACAGTCAGGGGATCTACGCAGTGTCTGCGAGAGCAGAATAGCAGACGCAAAAAGCGAAGAGGAGAAAGCAGACTGGAAGGTCATCGAAACCTTGGTTGCAAAAAATCCAAGAAAAGAGCTGGTCGACTACCTTGGTTTCAGTGAAACAGATGAGGCCGCAGATGGGATTGCCAGACTTGGGATTGCAGATGGTCAGGAGAAGCCTGCGGAACCAAAGGTCAATGGGGCTCCAAATAAAGGCCACAAACGATTCTCTTCCATGTTTGAGAGCACTCCTGATGGGGACTTCCTTTCTGAGCTTGCCGCTACCAAAGGCACGAAAACCAATAATCCGTTCCAGATATACTCAGGCTCTGAGTCAGAGTCAGATCGCCGAATGACAAGAGCGCTTTTACTTGGTCAATTCGAGAAGGCGTTAGATGTCTGTCTGCAAGAAGATCGAATGGCTGACGCTTTCATGGTCGCTATCTGTGGTGGAGAGTCTTGCATTCAAAAAGCCCAAGAGGCATACTTCTCAAAGCAGTCTGGTGGGCCGAACTATCTGCGGCTGTTGGCTTCAGTGGTTGGTAAGAATCTGTGGGATGTAGTTCACAATGCTGGGTTGGAGAACTGGAAAGAGGTCATGGCAACGCTCTGCACTTTTGCCGACGAGAAGGAGTTTCCAGACCTGTGTGAGGCCTTGGGTGACCGTCTTGAAGACCAATTGCAATCACAAAGAGACGCCTGCTTTTGCTTTCTGGCAGGATCTAAGCTAGAAAAGGTCGTTTCCGTCTGGCTTGATGAGCTCCAAGAGCAAGAAGCAGCAGGTGCAGCTCAAGAGACTGATGGCTCGGCCTTTTCAATTCATGCTAGAGGTCTGCAGAGCTTCATCGAAAAGGTTACGGTCTTCCGAAAAGTCACCCATTTCCAAGATACCGAGCTGTCGAAATCGTCCGATTGGAAGCTTGATCAACTTTATAGCAAGTACCTCGAACATGCCGACATCGTTGCTTCCCACGGCCACCTTTCAGCGGCCGAAAGGTATCTTGATCTAGTACCGGCTACTTACCCGGAAGCAGAGGTGGCTAGGAGTCGAATCAAACAAGCAACCAAGAAACCTGCCCCTGCTGTCACGTCACATCCACAGCCAACGACCGGTAGACAGAAACCTCTACCGGCTGTGGGAGGCTACCAACCAAAGCCATCAACATTCATGCCAACTCCTCTGGCTCCTTATGGAGCTCCTGCGCCTGCGCAGCCAGCGAATACATATGCTCCTCCAGCAGCTCCCCCATCCGCGAATCCCTACGCTTCTCAACAACCATCTCAGCCGCAAAATCCGTACGCTCCGACAGGAGGCTATCAGCCACAGCAACACATGCGAGGTCCTGGAATGCCTGCTCCATCTCAATACGGTGGTTTCCAGTCGACCTCTGTGCCTCCACCAAGAGCTTCCAACCAGTCCCCTGCAAGACCACCACCATCCAAAGCGTCGAACATATCGAATTGGAACGACATACCAGATAATTTCGCTAAAGCTCCGACTCCACGTCGCGGTACGCCCAATGTGACCTCCCCACCAGTAGCTTCACCTTTCACTGGTCAGCAATCAGTCACATCACCGCATGGTCCGTTCCCACCGCCTATGGCACCTCCATTGAGCGCTACCCAGAGAGCAACTCCTCCGGTTCCGCCTCCACCCAAAGGAGCTGCGCCTCCTCCTCGCGCAATGTCGCCAGGGGCTGTTGGCCTGCCTCAGTCATCACAGCCTCCGAATCGACCTGCGTCGTCTGCGTCGAACGCTTACGCTCCTCCACCATCAGTCTCCTCCTCACAAATAGGACAACACATGATGCAACCACCCATCCCACGAGGGCCATCACCTTACAATCCGCCACCATCAAATGCTCCACCGCCAAACAGATATGCCCCAGCTCCAGGCTCACAGTATTCTGGCCCTCCTCAGCCGGCATCGAGACCTTCAATTCCCCCACCCCCACAAGCTTCACCATACCAGTCCGGACCACCTCCTACAAATCCATATGCCCCCTCGCAGCCGCAACAGCATGGTCCAGCTCAAAGCCCATATGCACAAATGCACTCAGCGCCTCCTCAAGCACCATCAGCACAATCTCAAGCCCCGCCACCGCAAGGCCTACCTCAGCAGACCTCTCGCCCAAGCACCGCGCAATCGGAGAGGCGAACTTCAAAACCTCCGTCCAAAGACCGTAAGCATCTCTTTATTCTTCAGGGCAAATAAATGACTAACTCCACACAAGCTCCCGGCAAAATCCCCGATTCCGCCCAACCCATCCAGACAATCTTCTCTGCGGAGTTCAAACGTGTGGAAACACGCGCCCCCTCCTCCTTCAAAGCGCACGTTAAGGACGTTGACAAGCGCCTCAACCTTCTTTACGACCACCTTAGGAAAGGCGACCTGATTAAAGAGGACACGATCGCTCAATTGGTGGAACTGGCTCAGGCTCTTCAAGCGAGGGAGTTTGAGCGCGCCCAGGCCTTGCAGATGGATATTCATCGGGACAAGACGGAGGAATGTGGGCAGTGGATGGTAGGGGTGAAGAGGTTGATTTCGATGTGTAGGGCGACGCCTTGAGTAGAAAGTAGAGCTGTGCGATTGAGCTGATTAGATAGGATCGATTGTGCACCTGGGTGTGACCTGGCTTGATGTATGTGGTACAGAGACTCGGATCCTGTCGAGCAGAAGAAACCGGAATGTGCTCCCAATATAGATCAGGTCATGTTGCAGAACAATCGCTCATCTCGAGGGCACCCATCTTGGAAGCATCTTCAGACTGAGGCATAGGATTTACTTTCTCCACTATCAACATTACATTGCCACATCATGCCATTTGACGCTTGCCAGCGCTGGTACTCAGGACCTACCTCACACCCACACCCCCTGTAGCAGGCCTCCCAACCGGAAAATTCCTAACGCTCAATAACGCCCCTTTAACGCTCCTAATCTCCTGCCTAAACCTCATCGCCTCATCTTCCTCCTCTTTACCACCTTCCTTCCTCTCCTTTACTTCCGTACTGCGGCTCTTATCGTCCTTGGCCGGCGGGGCAGAGCCATAGAGGAAGTTGTAATCCGCATAGGAGTTCATACTATATTGTAGTTTATCGAGGAAGGACTGGCAGTCTGAGATTGTGGAGAGGAGGGTTTCTTGGGTGGTGGTGGTTGAGGATTCGGTTGTTAGGAGGGAGGAGAGGGAGGTGCTGAGGGTGGTGAGAAGGGTGGATTGGGTGGTTGTGGGGTCTTTGTCTTTGTTTTTGGTGTGTAAAGCGGATGACGAGGTGGAAGATGAGCTTGCCATTGAGGATGAGTGTGTGAGTTGTGGTGAGGTCTGCGTTGCTATGTCTCTGTGGAAGAGCTCTGTCGGGTCCGAGTCAATGGTTTCTACGTCGGAGTTGTTATCGTCGCCGTGGCGTTCACGGTCGCGCTCTTTCAGGAGAACGCTGTTGGACATGGCGGGGATGTGGCTGACGTTTCCTTCGAGCTTCTTGTTTAATTTCTCGAGGTTGTGGATGGCGGTGTTTGCTAGGTCGTCCCGGGAGGAGGTGAGAGAGTGGAGCATGGGTTGGATGAGGTGCTTGCTTGCGCCGTAGGTGAGGGCGGAGATACCTGCAAGGGTGTAGAGGGTGTATGATAGTCGCTCCAAGGTTATGAGAGGTGGGGGTTTTGAAGGGCGGAGGAGAAATTCCGGATAGGTTATTATTGGTGGTGTGTCGGGCTTGGGTTGGGAGGCTGGTTTGGGTTGTGGAGATGACGAGGTGGATGGTGGAGTATGAGAAGCAGACGAGGAAAACGGTGATGACGGGAAGGGTGAGGAATCGTGAACAGTTTTGATGCCGCCGCCCTGGACCGCGGGGGATGCTGGCTCTGAGGACGTTGAGTCTAGCAGCTTTTGTATTTCTTCACCATGCAGTCCCTTCTTTTCCAGGAAGGCGACCTTCTTCTCCCGAGGAGCGTCTCGCACTGATGCATCTTCTAGGAATGTCTTCGCCTGTTCAACAGTAGTATTGCGATCTTGCGCTGTGATTTCTCCCCCGGCATCTTTTGAAGTCTTCGGAGAGGAGTCAGATCCATCTTCTGGTAGACTAGTCTGCCAGGCAGGTATGGACGGCTTTTTGGAGTCTGGCCGGTCTGTCATGCTGTGCTTACAGTGTGTGGAGGTTGTCTTGTCAATTGCGGTGGTTGATGCAAAGGTCTGCCATGGCCTGTGCCTCGGCTCGAAGCATGCCATAGGGCTGAGCGCTAAATGGCTGGCTGACTAAGCATCCATTTGAAAGATGTCGACAACCATAAATAGTTCTGAGCTCATTACAGTGTTGCAAGACAAAGCCTTTCAATATCTCTGACTTCGTATCCTTGGATAGCAGATCTTTAAGATCTGTGGCTTCTCATAAATCCAGATCTCTGATCACCGCGTTTCAATTGACAGTCGTTGATGGCCGGTAGACCCAACAAAAGGGCGCGACGACAAATCTCTGAGGATTCGACAGACAGCTTCGAGGAAGAGGAGAAGCCTCAACCTGGTAGTAGACCTGAGTGAGTGGCTTTTTCTCCATTCTGATAAGCGACAGCGCTTCTTCCTGCATCAGTGAGCCTCCAGGCGCCGAAAGTGCACACCCACCAGCCCATTGAGGAAGCTCTTAGACATGACCACTTACAGTATCAAACTCTAATCATTCGCGTGCTTGGATCACATGTTCTTCATTCTGCTTGTTTTTAACTCGTGCTCCAACAGTAACGTGCTGTTTTCTGATCTATCTTGGTTTTTGGGCGCTCAAAGAGCGATTGCTAAGAAAAGCCTGCAGGGTCGAGCCTTCTTCAAAAAATATGTTGTCCCGGCCTCGTCGTGGTGTCGCGACGCCGGCTGTCTCTTACGCAAATCGATCTTCATCAGTCACCGTTTCACGTTCTCCGTCCGATTCGCCCGAAGAGCGTCGTAGGAGTATCAAGTTGACTGTCAAAATGCCATCGAGCAAGCTACGGGAGGTCACGAGCCAGTCGAGTGTTGGACAAAGTATTGCACTCAATTCACGTGACACCTTCGAAGCAGTTGAGATCATGACAGGGAAAAGGAGTACACGTGCGCCAGAGACTACAAAGCATAAGATATACAATGAAGATGAAGATCCCGACGCCTGGGATGACTCGGAGTCTTCAGATGACTTGATGGATATGGAACCTGGTAGCCTTGTTGAAGGATTGAGCTCAACCGATGATGACGAGGAAGATGATGACGAGGAAGTAGAAGTAGCGTCTTCGCTTCCACCACAGCAAGCACCGTCTCGTCCTGCTCTAAGGCCCACAACCCAAGTTACAAGACCCAACAGCAAGCCAAGCGCCAACCCTGCTTTAATTGTGACCCCGGCGGCAGGCGGTCCTTTCAAATCTGTGGAAGAGAAGGAGATGGAGATTGAAATCGACGAGGACGAAGAGTTGTCAGAGCTTGACTCAAATGGAGAAGAAGACGAACAGGATGAGATTAACATGGACGCCGAGGGGGATGAGGACGAACTTGGCGCTGAAGATGATGCAGAAGGAGATGAAGATATTGATGCGGAGGGCGAAATTGATAGTGACGACGAGACGCCCGGTTCCGGTACGGGGACACCCAAGCCGCAGACGAAGCGCCAACGCGGTCAAGATGAAGGCGCATTCTTGGCTTTACCCATGGAGCCCCAGATCAAGAAAATCTTGACAGCTGATGAACATCGGATGAGGAGGGCAGAAATGGCGAGACGGAGGAAGAACCTGAGCGAGAAGCGAAATGAAGAGGAGAAGGTATTGTGCTCTTGTACTACTGTGTCCGGGGGATATTGACCCTCTACTAGATGTTAACCATCAATAGGCTTCTTAAACGCCAAGTTCCTAAGCGCAGGGGCAAGGCAATGAACCCTGAGACGCTTGAGGCAGCCACAGCCGCGGAAGGCGCTTCTCCTGCAGAGGCCGAAGAGATAGAGGTGGAGAAGGCCAGCCCCTTCTTCGTACGCTGGGTCAACAGCAAAGACGGCTCGAGAATTGGAGTACCAGAAGAATGGCTGGGGAAGAAAGTCGGAAGGCTTTTCGGGCCAGCACCGCCAAGTACTGGAAAGATGGTCGAGGAGATAGCCTAGAACATCAATTCTTTAAAGGAGGCATCCCAGCACTGGTTTTTGGTGGTCAAAGAGCACGGCGTCGGATTGAGCGAGCTACGTGCAGATATTGCGTAGTTTGGAAAGACTCACCCATACGATCGGCTGGGTCTATGTCTTGCGAACCTTCCAGAAAATATGAAGGTCCTCCATGTCTACTACCGTATCCCCTTAACATCACCAATGTGGATTTCCATTGAAGAAGTCTGCTGCTGAACAGGGAATGCTGAGTCAGCGAGCCAGGGACACAAGCTAGCTTCGCCAAGTTCCATGACGCCGCGAAGATCACTGGCAAAGTTTGGAGACGGGACAGATCCATCATCAATATTTTGCCCTCACCATCTACATCTTCCGCACTCCGATATTGAATCATGATTCGACGGGCAATCCTAAGACAACGTCGCACTTTCACATCTTCTACAAGTTCACGGTCATTATCTGCGTCGGCTTCGAGTTCATGGTTGGAGCTATCCAGACGATCTATTCAGCCATCAAGCTTCAGACCACTCTCACCACGCCTTTTCCAGCGATGGCAGTCGACAGAAACAGACCAGAAGCTAGAAGATAGCTCTCCACTGACACAGGATGCCAAACCTGCTGAACCGAAAGAGGAAGATGCCTCGAAAAAGGAACTTGAAGCGAAGAATCGCGAGATAATCGATTTGAAGGTATTTCACACATCCTTTGCCCATAGGATTCATTTCTACCATGTGTGACTAGATGCTAACTCACTCATATCCAGGATAAATACCTCCGCTCCGTCGCGGAATTCCGCAATCTCCAAGACCGAACAAAACGCGATGTCGACTCCGCCCGCCAATTCGCCATCCAAAGATTCGCCAAAGACCTCGTCGAATCAATAGACAACCTCGACCGTGCCCTCGAGGCCGTACCGCAAGAGGCCCTCACACCCGCAGAAGACTCCGTGGACTCAGATACCGTCGGCCCGAACAAAGACCTCATCCATCTACACGCTGGGCTCAAGATGACGGAATCGATATTGATGTCGACACTTAAGAAGCACGGCCTAGAGAGATTTGATCCCGTGGATGAAGGGAGGAAGTTCGACCCTAGGCTGGATGAGGCGACGTTCATGACTCCGGTGAAGGGGAAGGAGGATGGAGATGTTTTTCACACGCAGAGTAAGGGATTCACGTTGAATGGGAGGGTGTTGCGTGCGGCGAAGGTTGGGGTGGTGAAGAACTCGTGAAGTGCGATAGTCATGGCATACTTGCGTTCTAAGGAGAAATTGGAGGAGTAGCATAGCACCCTTCTTTTCAATGTATGACCAATTTTCGAGAGGCTAATATATGGTAGACGAAAAGCGAACAGCGAGCAGCGCACCGCGAACGCTATTTGGAAAGGAAGCTCATATCGCTTCTTCCTCTGTCGAACAGCATGTGGTTCCCTGTCTGTACATCACAGTACCGGGTCGGCATTGCTTGCGCTGATTTTCCCTATCAAGGATCTAAAGGCACAAAAGCTCAAGCCAAGAAAACTCATTTCGTACACCCTCTAGCATCTTCCTTCCCTCGCTCTGTATCCTGAAAGAGGCCTCGTGTTTTCATTATTACTGAATGCCGATCGATCCCCACCGCACCCTTCTCGTTCGGAAAACCCACATGAGTTCCAACGCCTGGCCCCGCCCGGCCATCTCCTCGTTGCGGGTGGCACTATTAGTATACCGGTTCAGCGAGGTTTGCGACCCGGACACGGGTACCTTTGCGGACCGCCCACTACACATCACTCGGTTCCGTCCGCTTCCGGCGTGGAGCCAGTTCGATTGCGTTTTCACTACCCTCAACCTCGCTCTTGGAGTTTGGCTTTTTACTGTTCCTTCTTTTCGGCCTTGGGAAGCGGGGGGTGAAGCGTGTGTGCGTGGCGAGGGAGAGCTGGGGGAAAGGGGAAGGCGGTAGGTTAGAAATAATTAGGCGGTGGCATAGTGCGGTGTAATAAGAGAAGGCACGAGTTTGATTCTGGGGTGGGAAGCGATTCTTGTATTTGTGTCTGCGGGGAATTGAGATTCTCCAGGCCTTTGGGCCGGTCGTGTAGGAGACTTCGAGTGTGATTAGAAGTGGTGTGGTGATATGTACGGTTTGGGAGAATGGCGGCACGGGTTCGAAACCCTCCCATTATGTTGACCATACTCCATATGTTGCATCTGAAGTTGCCAGCAACGCGTCGCTGTGTCGGAAAATCGCGACAATTACCGGGCTCTATTCGCCGATATCTGATCCCCAATTGTTCATACATTACTTGATTCGCCCTTCAACCTTCGGTATACCTTTTTGTGCTGCTCGAAGAAAATCATCGTCACAATCGTCTGAGGTCCCAATCTGACGAAGCTTGGGACCCAGCCCCTGAACATCCATATCCAACCTTCCCGCCTTGTCGTCTCCTTCAATAGCGACAAGATCCCAATCTTGCCTCCCTCAGACATGATGCGCGTCTTCACCACATCTACTGGTGAGCATATCGTTGTTGCGACAAATCCGGCCGCAAGGGAGGAGATGAAGTGGGTGCCGACATTATCGGGCATGTGGAAGTGCTGGGTCAGGGTCTGCTTGAACGTGTCATACGAGGCCAATTGGGACGAGGTCATTAGAAGAGCTCGGGCGCTGTTAGGCCAGATACCGCGCGTAATGGACGCTGGCCCTTCCTCTCTGATCATGCGTAGCAGGCCATCCAGTGCGTGCTTGTAGTTCCACCTCTTTTCTGGCGGCTTTGCAAAGTCAGATTGCATGCGGACGTTCAAGACGTCTCCGGGATTTCCTGCGATACCCCCGAGAAAGCCGGCAGCGGAGGACATGACGAGAAGTTGTGGAAGAGAGGCCTGGCGTTTAGGATTGGAAGGTGATCGAGCAGGATGATAGCGAGCTTTGAGGTCTTCATATACACCGAAACGGACGGTGGAGTAGGTGAGCTGGCGTAAAAGAGCGGCGGAAAGACCGTCGTAGAGACCAAAGACGCCTTGCTTCTTGAAGACGTGGACGAAAGTGCTAAGCATGGATTTGGGATCGGATGGAGCGCGAGTTTGAAGGCGAACCTTGACTAAAGCGCAGAGGATTAGTGTATGAACAGGGTTTTTTCTGGCTTTGCTTACCAAGGTCAAGAGGATGTGTCACGACAGCAGCCATTGAAGCTGCGCTGCCTCCGAACCAGAATGGGTAATGCCATTTCTGGTGCTGTGTGGATGGTTTGCGCTCACCGCTTTGGGGACCGCCGGGAGTATTCGACATCTCTCCATGGATGGAACAAAATGAATGACCAGAAAAGGAGCGAATGACGACAAAGGAGAGTGGAGAGGAGAGCGACAGCAGAAAGATATCGTACAAATGTGCAATTGGGTTTTGTCATCACGGCTGAGATGGAAATACTTTTTGTTCGCCCGCAGATTTTATCTCCGAGATCTCCGAGAAGCTGCTCCAGATTCATCCTGCTTTTGACACACCTCGACACGAGACTGGAGGTCAACCACGACGGAGGAGGCTGATAGGTCTGCGCTGGCAGCGGTCTCTCCTGCGATGAGGCTTCTCTTCACCGGTCGAGTAATACGCGCATCGAGGAAGACGGTCGTCTGTGCTATCGAACCTCTTCGTCGAAACAGCACAAATGCAGCTGTGTCTGAGACTCCAGAACCACCCTCGGGCCCGGTGCTTCGACGAGTTCGTCACGGTCACAGCACCAATTTCCTGCAAGCGATACAAGCGGTGGACATCCATCCTGAGGTGGATCAGTCAGCCCCCCTCCACGAAGATCCTTTCGACGCTTTCCTGCTCGAGAAACAACAGCCTAATAAGATCATCAACAAAGACACTGACTCAGGAGTGGTCATCTCTTCGAGCCCCTACAAGCTAGACTCTACCTCGAATATCTCATCAAGCATATTGAAACTCCTCGATCGCCGGTTATACACCTCACCTGACCATCCAATAAGCATCACTAGAAAGCTTATTCAATCAGTCTTCTCACAGCCCTCGTACCAACATTACATTGCGACCAATCCCGTCGTCACCACCGCGGCTAATTTCGATGTCCTCGGTTTTGCCGCAGACCACCCCGGTCGAAGCACTACGGATACCTACTACGTCAACAAAGATAAAGTCCTCCGCACCCACACTTCTGCACACGAACCTGCTGCATTTCAAGCAATGACGGTGCCCGACTCAGCATATGGATACACCATCTGCGCAGATGTGTTCCGCCGTGACAGCATAGATCGAAGCCATTTCCCGGTCTTCCACCAGATGGAAGGTGCAAGACTCTGGCGCAGGTCGAAAACAGATGATCAGGGACTACCGATCTCCCTCTACCAGGGCATGAATCGGCGGATTGATATCGTGAAAGAGGGCGTGAAAGCATTAGGACAGACTCCGGTCGACGCAGAAGACCCTAATCCGGCTTTCCACGACGAAAGAAACCCAAAACAAATAGAACACCATCATCAGGAAGTCCGCCTCATGGCCGCACATCTCAAACGATCTCTCGAAATTCTCATTGCAAAAGTGTTCGACGCAGCCAAAGAAGCCGGCGTAGCCTCTGGCCATCTCAAAGCCAACGTCGTCGAAGAGCCGCTAAAAGTGAGATGGGTTGAAGCCTACTTCCCCTTCACCTCCCCCTCCTGGGAACTCGAAGTCCACTGGCAAGGCGAATGGCTCGAACTCCTCGGCTGCGGCATCGTCCAGCAGCAGATCCTCCACAACGCAGGCGTCGGCGACAGGATGGGATGGGCCTGGGGCCTTGGCGTCGAGAGACTCGCCATGCTCCTCTTCGGCATCCCAGACATCCGATTATTCTGGTCCGAAGATCCTCGCTTCCTGTCCCAATTTCAGCGAGACAAAATCACTCGCTACAAACCCTTTAGCAAATACCCCGCCTGCTACAAAGACGTCGCATTCTGGATCGACACCTCCCCTGCTGCGGCCTCACCCCTCAGCGAGCCCCGACGTGGCTCCTCTGGCGTCGCCGCCTCCGCTGGTGGAGACGCCACTAAAGCCTCGCCCGCGGAGATTCAACCAAAGGCATTCCACGAAAACGACGTTATGGAGATCGTGCGGGATGTGGCCGGCGCGCTGGCCGAGGATGTGAAGTTGGTGGACGAATTTTTACATTCAAGGAGCGAGAGGAAGAGTCTGTGCTACAGGATCAATTATCGGAGTTTGGAGCGGACGCTGACGAACGAGGAAGCGAATCGGTTGCATGAGGAGATTCGTGCGAGGCTGGAGTGCGATTTGGGATTGGAGCTGAGGTGAGTTGAGATGAGCACAAGGCTTGGCAGATCTATACCCCGGTTTGAGGATATACAAAAGCTATTCAGCCTTGAGATATCTACAATGACCACAATCCCCTCAATTTCACTTCCTCCTCCTCTTCCCCCCTCCTCCACCTCCCTCCCCATTTCCCTCCGCACCCTTCCTCTTTAACTTTCCCCCCTCCCTC
>JAABUK010003017.1_pt1 | contig 29058 bp, 28 predicted proteins | sample 5559141 | NCBI WGS metagenome assembly JAABUK01 (sample SAMN10711869, study PRJNA513367) | rock metagenome | isolation source: Antarctica rocks | place: Antarctica: Victoria Land, Pudding Butte nord | collected 2016-01-03
GAGGGAGAGGGAGAGGGAGAGGGAGAGGGAGAGGGAGAGGGAGAGGGAGATGATGAGGCGATGGCAGCTTCTTGCCCAGGAGAATTTGGGGGGGGAGAGGGGGGGTTTCGTGTAAGAGGGCGAGGGGAGAACTCCATAGTCTTGAGATGGACTATGTCACCATCGTGCACCAAAGTAATCCAAGCCAGCTATCTCCCTACATGCTTTCTCGGCCGCCGAGATGAAGGCATCCGGACCCGAAATGTACACCCACGTGCTCGTCGGCTTTTCTGCACATATCTCGGTCAGAGTTTCATTCACGTCCATCCTAGGCCGTCCCTTTCCCGTAAGCTGTATCCTTACTTCCAGGTTGTCCGTCGATTCAGGTTTCAGGAATGGCATAGCGACATAGTCGTCTTCCCGCACACTCCACACAATTACGCATCGCTCCCAAGTTCTTTTTGCTCTGGGTTCCGAAGATGAGGCGACCATACGCTTGTCTTCCGGGCCTTCTTGGCCGCTATTGCCGGGGCCCGAGAGACGATTGTGCTCCGCAAAAGCGCCGGCGATGGCGATTGCGCCACTGATACCTGAGCCGGCGACTAAGCATATGACGGTGCGATACGAGGATGGGTCGGCGGGTGTGAAATATGGGCCCTCGAGTCGAAGAGAAATGTCGATGATGGGACGAGGATGATTAGGTCCAAACACCGGTTTGGAGGTATCCCTAAGTGAAGATTCTCCTAATGGCTGTTTGGGAGGAAACCGTTGCGTCTCTGATGGAATGCTATCCGGATCCGCCAAATCTGCCAACTGGGCCGTCCACTGACTCTTCTGCCGCGTCCCGGGAGAGAAAAGCCTCAGCATTGCTGCCGCAAATCCGTCTTTCCTAGGTAGCGGGTCAAGGCTCTGAGCAGGCTGTCCACGTTTGCGGAAAATAAATTGTATTGAGAGGTCATCCTCGTTTTGCGGTGTAAGGTGGTTTTCGGAAGCAAGATGTGTAATGGTGGTGAAAGGATGAAGTTCGCGGACAGACGACTTGGAATGATAGATATAGAAATGGGCCAGCGGTGATTTACAAGCACAGCCCTGAAGCCGTTGGCGGGGGAGAGAAACAAGCACGCTGTATGACCATGTCAGTATAGAAGCAATGCCCGGAACTGCAACCACTTACCAGTACCAGCCATTTCCAAGGGTAGTTATCTGCGCATTCAGTGATTTCCTTAGCTCATGCAGGCGCATCGACCAATCGAGTAGCCACATTACCAGGCCCGGCGAAATGCAGTAGAACATCGTACTGGCGTGAAGACATACAACAACGATAGCAAGAATGATCGATAGATGGGTGAAATAGAAAATATTGAAATGCTTGGCTCGAATGGCTGGGAAACTCGTGACAAAAATCAGACACATGATGGTGGCCGCGAATAGCCCGGTAAATGTGAGCGAAGCTCGCCAGATGCCCAAGGATAAAGTGTTACCAGGCCAGCTCTCGTTATAGAGGTACGTCGGGTTGAGCACGGGAAAGACCATACGTAGGTGTGGCGACATTCGGTGAAAGACTGGAACCCAGGATACGTATAGGGATCCGTGGAGTAAGACAAGCGTAAACAGAGCGTAAGCCATGATCGTATGGAAGGCGAGAGTCGTTGAGACCGAAAGCTTAAAGAAGGACGAGAGCGCGCTATGGCGTGAGATGGGTAGTAAAACCATACCCATGCTCACGTCACAGAAATGGCCGGTAAGTGCAATAGCGGCAAGTCTTTCGTTGCCTGCGAAAACCCCATTCTGGCGGCCTCGGGTGTCGAAATAATCGCGGATTCGAATCCACCAGATACCAACAACTGACCCATATAACACCGCGACCCAGAGTACCAGTGATGCACCGCTGACAGTCAGATGTTTAGCGAGGTAAGGCAGCTGGCGCGTGAGCAGAGGCCGGTGGAGTATGCTTCGTAGTCTTGGGGAGAAGGCACGGATTGCCAGGAAGGTAACAGAAATGGAAATCCAAGAGTACCACAGTATGACATGCAATCTGGCCTGCAGGGGAAACAGCCACTCTCCTGCGATCTCATCAGCGACATCCCCATGTAAGAATTAAAGAGGTACAGACCGCATGTTCCCGCATAGCAATTGTGGTCAGATTGGAACGTCAGACCAATGGAGAGGGCAAAGGTCAAAATGAGGCTGATTGTAAGAGGCCAGAGGCATGTGCGAGGAGTGATTCTAGTCATTGTAGAGAGCTCTCTTCGACAGCATCTGTCGCTTGCGGCAAGGGAGAATGCAGGCGTCAAGAAAGGACAGACGGTGGGCAGAAAGACGATGCCACAAGATCCATAAACGATGAAAGGCCACGAAAAAGGTGGATAGGTGATGGCAAGACAATGACGCCCAACGCAGGAGGTCAGAGATTGAAAGTCTCAGTACACTATTCTGCAACAACCATGGGTCTGGAATGCGCGGCTACCGCAAGTTGGGTTAAGTGTATATACGGTGGTTGTGATTGGGGCATTGCAGAAAGTCCTCAGAAGGACTAACATCCTGAAGTCCAATTACTCGGACACCATCTTCGGGAATCAGATGAGATGTCGCTATTCCAAGGATCAGATCGATTCCGAACAGAAGCATCAATTTGAAGGTAGGAGAGGCGAGGAGCGCAGCAGACAGCCTTCGGCGTACGTTGTCTCCGGGCGATCTTGCCGCTAGGACGTGAGCTGCAGTCGACGGAATCAATACATCCGTCTGGAACACTGGGATGCTAAACCTCAGAGCATTTGCGTGATTGACAGAGCATGGGAAGAGTCGCAATGGTGGCCCGTGTCGAGTCACAGTCGACGGCATCTCCACATCTATCCCGGATACTTCATTCGGACCCGTACCTATCCGGATTGTAGACCGAGACCGAAGACCGTCACCCGTGTCGTTGACCATTCTATGCCATTTCGAGCCAGGCTAGAGGAAGATCTCCCCTGTTCAGTGTTCTGGATGGCCGAAAAGGGAAAATCGCCGTCTCTCCGTGGTGGTAGTACGCATTGCATGCCCGAGACAGATAAATTGATACCGTGCTAAGAAGATCCCGGCCGCCTCTACGCAGCCATTTCCTAAACCGAGTATTATGCCCAAACCCTAAGAGAGCGATTCATTTTACATCATATAATCCAGGGTGGCGCCCTGAGCATAAGATTCAACATCTTTTTTCACCACTGCACCAGGCTCCACCTGCGCGCCTCTCTTGATGGTGACCCCAGGGTAAATGATGACTCCGGCTCCGATGTGGACGTCCTCTGCTATGGTGACGGCCTTGCCTTGCCAGCTGGCCCCACTGCCAGCACGCATGTCCATCCTCGTGTGAGCCATCGCCGTTATGATCAGAACGTTCTGCCCGATCCACGTCTTGGCGCCGATGGTTACGGTGCACGAGTCGATGATGGTACAATTCTCTCCGATGTAGACATCTTCTCCAATACGGATGTTGTACCCGTATTGACATTTGAAAGGCGTTTCAACGAAGCTGCCAGGGCCGATAGCACCCATGGGATCCCATCCGGACGTATACGGCATATTCGTCAATGGGTTGCGAGTAGGAGCGAAGACTTCTCGTAGTTTGCGGGCGCGTTCCGTCTCCGCGACGCCCATGGTTGGGTTGTCGGCATCGTGAAATTGCTTGGCGGCGATCTTGCACCGTTTGCGGTCTTCGACCAGGAGAGGATCGTTGTATCTGAAGAGCTGTCCACTGAGCATCTTTTCTTTCTGTAGCTCATCGCCCTTCATCATCGATCTTTGTGTCTCTTCCATGCTGAGGCCCTCCCGTGCGACACCTTGCAAACTACGAGGATCGACCGGACCTGAGGGGTAGCCTTGACGGTAATCGGCAGTATGGGCAGGCCATGAGCCAGAAGATTGTTGAGATGTGTTAGGAGGGCGTGGATAGTCTCGGATGGGTGGGACCCCGTACGTTTGCTTTGTGGGCTCGCCAGCAATCTCGGAGAATGGTGGCAAGTCTTGACGTGCCTGATCAGGGAGGTAAGACGGATCTCGTACCCACGGCTGGGAATATGAGCTGCGATTTCGAGAGCCGGCTGAGGTAGGACTCGTCGCATAATGGTGATCACCCTCATCCACCAAAATTGGTCGCATCTGGTGGCTCCCGTCATACGGAGCTGATTCTCGTTTGGCACGGGGGGAGTGGCTTTCGGCAGAATAGGTGCGATCTGAGCCTTCGTAGCCATCTTTGGATTGCAGAGGTACAGGACCCTTCGCATTCGACTGCTTTTGCCATGTCGTCCGTGTGTTGTAGCCTTCGCACGTGAAATCACCACGCATACAATTGTTGCCTAAAAGGTCAGAAACAATACACCAAGGTGGCTTAATCTGAATACTTACAGTACGGGTGCCCCTCATCACACTTCTTCTTCCTCTTCCGGCATGTCATGCATCCAGTTTTGGTCCTGTTGCTAAACACCCGTTTTCTCTTGGGTCCTGCCTGAACCGCACCCTGTGATGCTCTATCGGTACCGTATGCGCCATACTGATCTTGAGGATCATCGTCGGGCCGACTTCCAATACCCCAAGTCCTGTGCGGATTGTGGGCCTGCGTTTCGCGTTGAAGGGCCTCCGCAAGATGGGCATCCGACGCATCCATGTGATTGCCATTTGTTTGATAGCCAGGAGGCGCATGCCTGTCAGCTTGCCGATGATTGTCATGGCCACGGAGGTTGTGAGAATCGATTCCGTTTGAGCCATTGGCATAAGACGGGTGGCTGCGATCTGCTTCTTGTGCTCTATGAATCTTAGGATCCACGAGGCGGGCGGGTAATCCAGGGGCTCGCCCAGGTGGGCTCAAGTCGTAGTGCGAGCTCCCTGATGAATCGCGTCCATCATCGGTCAATGAACGTTTCCATTTTCCAGGGCTCGATCCAGGGGTGTCCATCTCCGGAGGTGACGAGTATTGCTGGTTTCCATTCGGCATCTCTCTGTGAGGAATGTCATGGCCAGGTCGTGGAGAATGTTGTCGACTGGTTGATTGGCTACCGAGATGCTTTTCTCGGCGGTCCATGGTGTCGTTGCCAGCTTTCCCACTAGAGCCATTGGGCAGAGGTTCTCTGACATTGACAGCAGTAAAGCCCAAGGCGTTGTGATCTGGGGTCGAATCCTGGTCGGAAGCGTGATGACCCGCCATCGTGGTTGTAGTGGACACTGCTGACATATAGCTGGCCCAGGGATAAGCTCGGACTCAAGACAACGGAGGGTTCTTCGGTGATTGATAGACACTTTCGATCCGGAGATCTCGAAAGCAGATTGGGAAGCCTAATGAATGACCAAAGCTGCCCATAGGCCAAGAGAAGGCAGGAGGACGATTGCCGTGGGAGGACAGGCAGGTCGCAGAAGAGGGCCGGCAACAATGACAGCGAGAACGTGTGAGGAGGCGGCTCGTCGCTCACCGGTGCGAGGAAGTGGGTGCAGGCCTGCTGGTCGTCACTGTTAAGAAGGATCCAAATTTAGAGCCTGCTAGATCCGCTCTGCACGTTTGAAGAGACTGCTCCGCGCTTAGTCAATACTGGACTCCGGACCGAGCAACGTCTTCGCAATCATGGGCCGGCCACCCAGCGCTTGAAGCGTGCGACCTCGCTGAAACGTGAACGGGGAGTTTGGCGCGTTTCGGCCTTGGAGGCGCAGTCGCCAACCAACGGGAAAGTTTTTGCAGGGGGAGACGGTCCGAGGTTGATGGCGAAGTGGAAAGGTGGTGAGCAAGGTCTTCCTGGCCCCAAGGTACTTGAAAAGCTATCCGTTGGAGACCAAAGATACGAAGGATATGAAGTTGGCGCCCGCGTCAGACAAACGGCGGGGGAGAGCGATTAGTAGTGCTTCGCGGTCGCCAAGAAAGGTGCCAGGTCGAAAAGCAGGCCACAGAACAGGTCGCAGCTGAGATCCCTTGAGCTTCCAAGATGATTGGGCGCACGATTTGAGGGTGTATGCAGGACTACTGAAGAGGAGAGATGGGAAGGTGTCTCGGTGATGGAGGGTGGGAGACGATGCCGATGGTCGATCAAATGACACTATTACCCAGCAGCCTCTTTGCAGTTGGTGGATCGCTCAGTGCAGTCTAACCAGACTCTTGACCTTCGAGAGATGGTGGCCAGTCACGGCGGAGTCTTCCCCTGCGAGGGATCTACCCAATGGAACAGCTCAGCCAGACAGACAGACGACACCTTTCTCGCCGGATGGAACTCTACTACTGCTGGCCAGGGCTCGAAGGCAGCCAGGTGAAAGAGCGGGTATGGCGCTGGGCAGACCAGCATGCTGGGTTTTGACTAGGGGTGAGCCGCTCGCTGGCGGGAAGTGTAACGCGCAGGGAAGGGAGAGGTCCGTCCGTGCAGGGCCCCGAGAAAGTGCAAAGAGCGGCTTGTGGCCAACTCGCCTCCGGTGTGGGGGCCAGACCTCGTTTAAGTGCGCTTCTTCGACGCGGGTGTTGAAGTTGGATCCTGCCGTTCGATTGAGATACGAGATGGGCCGGCATACCGGCCCTAGGTCAAGATGCTGCAGCGTTCTGATCGTTCCGAAAGCATGCTGGATGTCGCGGGTTTGGGTGTGGATGGGTGGCCTTCCACACGGTCACCTCCCTCAGCGGTTTCGTCGAGATTGATCCCTGCGCTTCGCGGAAGGTGCTTAACTAACCGCTCGACTCGGCTGACCTCGTTTATCGCGCAGACATGATCATCCCTGCACGTTGATAGTGGATTGGTGGACGTTTGTGATGAGGCACATAGGAGGGCGCGATCGACTATGCCGAGTTACCTCTTCAGCTGCATTCATTCAATGCAAGCCAGCGTGTCCTTTTCTGGTGTGGATGTCTTGTCGGTCCGCAGGGTCTAGATGAGGACGTGCAAACATGCATGGCAGTCCTACTCCGTACCGTCATTGCCCCGTGCCCGTCCAAGCGGGCTTTCTTTGCCATCAACGCGGCTCATACTGGTATTGCCTGACGATCGGCATGTCGACCACTATTGGTGGTGGCGGAGTAGACTGTGACGCGAAAAGTGGAGGCCAACAGGTCGCCCCCAGGGCCGGCGCATCGAGTCCACCAGTCCACGCCTCTGAAGCGTCTCCGGTCGGCTCAGGCCTTGATCGCCGCTAGGTCGCGTTTGGAGTGCGCATAATTTGGCGCATCCGCTCGGACACGGACCAGAGTTTCGTAGCCTACACGACTTTCTGGCGGAGGCCATATCCATCAATCCAGACTGTGCCACTTCATCCCTTGAGTGAAGTGAGTGGCTGCTGTAGACGAGGAGAATGGATGCAAGGACACCCAGCACAGCGATTTCACATTCTGTGCTCTCACTAGATTGCGCCCAGTCGTAGCCGCCAGGAAGATCCAGTGTACCGATTTTGCTGCACGATACATATCCAACGAGGAACAGCTAGGTTGTGTGTCTTCAGTAGGCTTCGCTGGTAGAAGTGTTGGGATTTTGTGTAATTGCACGCCATTGGAGGTCAATTCGTTCAGCATCTACTCTTCATTGCCGCTCTTCATTGCCGCTGTTTATTGCCGCTGTTTATTGCCGCTGTTCATTGCCGCTGTTCATTGCCGCTGTTCATTGCCGCTGTTCATTGCCGCTGTTCATTGCCGCTCTTCATTGCCGCTCTTCATTGCCGCTCTTCATTGCCGCTCTGACGCTGCGCTGCTTCCAGCAATGTCCTCCAATAGGCCATCGGGATACCAAACACGCCGATCAGACACCTGACTGACCATGGTGAATCTGCTCTCGGCCTCCGTTTTTCTGTTGCCGGATTCTCATCGTCTCATAGGCTTTGTGCGATAGTCTGCTGACGGTCTGGCAATTCTGTGCGGCGCTTCTGGACTAAACACCCCCCTAATTGTGTTCTACGATACCCTCTGTGGCTTCGGAACATCGTGCCTATTCTGGCACTTCCCATGTGACAGTGATTTGTATCATTCCTTCCGAGCTCTGTAAGACACTAGAGTCTACATCGCTTGTAGCTCGCAGGTCTCAGGCGTGAAAACGTCCTAACAAGACCACTATTGAGTCAACCATTGAGCTTCGTTTCCCCAACTTTGCGCAAGATTGCGGCACCCAATCATTAACTTCCTTCCAGTACCTTGGCTGCTCCCGTCGTAGTCTCTAGCTAATAATGCGGCACAGCAACAATGGCGTCCATCTTGATAGTTTGGTCTTAACTCCATGGCTCTGGCGTCCGCCATCGTCCGGCCACGATTAAGTCCGACTGATGGGATATTCTATCCGCCAAAGCCAACTGAATTCTGAAGTGAGTCCACTGCTGTTCTTCACCATCCCGTCCCGAGATGCCGCCTGAACCAGAATGGGTGATATGTCGAGTGATCCCGCGCTGGTGACATGCCAAATTGCTCGCCCACGTTGACGTAACCATCAGCACCTATCGAACCCGCTTTCTTCACTTTCTCAAGATCTCCGGGGTCAACATGCCATGGCGTGCGGCAGTAGACACATCTCACCCCAACATCGCGCTGACTGGACGCCCATTGGTCGAAACATGACTTGTGCATGTTGTTGCCGCATGCTGCTCTGCACCAGACCAATTCATTGTGCCCTTCATCGAAGTCCATATAACAGATCGGACATTCACCTTCCACTGGCTTTCGCTTGCCATCCTTATCTTCGGCACTCGAAAGATCTGTGGGTATGGCTGGTGCAGACGCAAAGATATCTCGGAGTTCTGAAGACAGAAATGCAAGCTGATATTGAAGATGCTCCGGTGCCTTCAGTACGTTGTGCAGGACGTAAATCTTGTGCTTACACTCATTTCCTTTCTGATAATCGGGGCAAGTGCATGAAGGGATCGGTCCAATCGTTACCTGCACAAACATGTCAGATCGGAACATCCTAGCCCAATTTCGCAGTCAAGCGGACACTGCCCAGGATTTGGTTGGCAGTACTCGATCCCACACTTGTCATGCGTCCTGTGCCGAAGCATGACGAGGTTGGCTCAAGGTGCGCGCTGGTTTGATCTTAGGCAACGTCTGCTTGGCTGCAAAACAACGGTTGAAGTCAGGAGGCAGCACTTACGGTGTATATGTTACCTGTCGACCCAACAAGCTCGACGTCCTCTTTGGGAAAGGCCTCCGTACCAGAACGTGTACGTTTTAGGACAACCATTCTTGCGAGTCAGTAAGTCCAGTCTCCAATGAACGTGACAAGCTTACCTCTGGGTTTGTGCCCTAAGCAGCTTCTGCAAGTATGATTGTGGCGCTTGCTTCCGATACCGCTTCATTCGCTTCTCGTCCAATTCTTTGGGTGACTTTGGCTTTGGTGACTTCTTGGAGGACTCTTGGGAAGAGAGAAGTCGTTTTGGGATACTTTCTTCAGCTTCCCTTCGATCAGAAATTGATGGCCTTTCCGCTGCAACCACATCTTGCAGCTTTCTCTTTCTGGGTCGGGATGCTTCTGTAGGGGGGAATGAGAATTCTTTGGAAACTGCAGCCATGACAAGGAGTTGTTCCGCTTTCTGTTTGAGGCCTGGCTGAACTTTCCGTGACCGAGTAGTCATGTGGGTACCTTGAGGGTCGGTGGCGTCCATGTTTCCAGATGCAGTCTTGATGGTCATCAACCTTTCGCTGTTCAAGCTTGTACAGTCAGTGTCTTGCATCAGCGGACACTAGAATTTGGAAAGCACTGTAGTTGGCGTGCAAAGACTAGAGCACTGCCAGAGGCGAAACTGCTGTCTATCTCCAAAAGCATGGATCTAGACCACACGTGATATGCCTTGGCGCAGCCGCCCAGCACAGATTCAAGGCGATTTCAATCAGCAAGCAGCTCTATCACTGGGAGTATCCTTTACCTCGCCTTAGTGATCTCCATCACCCTTAGCTTAGTGTACCATATGATTATAAGTTTCACGGTCTGTTTTCAACCCGGAACTCATTCCAGGTCGTTCAATGCGACAACGGTCTACAAGCTTGACAAGCATCTGGAGGCTTGATCACAAGCTTTATTGAGATAGAGGCTTTTAATTGAGGCATCTTGCGCTCAAGCCATTAGCAACCTCAAGTGGTAGCTCATTCTTTCACGTTATTAACGACCAACCCGCTACCCTTGCCTCTTCCAAGTTTGTCATCGCATACCTTCCAGGGACTTGCCCCCCATATAATTCGGTTGCGTGAGTGCGCACCAAAGCTCTTATCATACCTCTTCTCTGTCTTGTTCAAGTCATTCGCGGCTGTGGCAATGGCTCGCTCAAGAGCCCAATCTTCGGCGGAGATGCCTAAAGAACCACACGTTGTCTCATTGAAAGGTATGTAATTGTGGTTACTAGATCTGTAGTCCACGATCTAATGGTGGCTAGTCCTTCGGTATGCATCTATCGTGCTTGAACCCACTGATCGTCTAACAGCCCTATAGTCTGTCAAGACCGTCATTGGCTGAACAACACCCTTTGCCGCTGGAAGATCCAAGATCGACTGCTTCACTTGCATACCCCTCAGAGTCTTCGGACCACGTTTTTGCCCTCAGCCCAGCTGTAAGGTTCTACAGTGCTAGCATGCTCCAGAACTAACCCTAACAGTTGACCCTACCGCCATCCTTCGGATCGACCCATGTTGGTGAAACGTTTACTTGTTCACTTTGCGCCAACAATGAACTATCTCCTGGCCAGAGCTGTCAAATGGTGACTTCTATCAGGATATCGGCGGAAATGCAGACACCTTCCCAGGCAGTCCCATTGGAACTTGGCCCTCCAATCAAGGAAGATGAAGCAAAGGCATCGACGCCTGGGTATTCCATTCAGAAAATCATCCGCTTCGACCTCAAAGAAGAAGGGAATCACGTTCTTGCCGTGGGTGTGACATACACCGAAAACACCTTGGCGTCAGACACTGGTTCCACTGCTACAGGCGGGCGAAGTCGTATGTTCAGAAAGCTCTATCAATTCGTTGCCCAGCCTTGCTTGAGTGTGCGGACTAAAGCAACCGAGCTCCCCCCTCATGAAATCGAAGACAAAACTCTTGGACCATACGGAAAATCAAAGCTGCTGAGATTCGTACTGGAAGCACAACTCGAGAACGTGGCTGATACTGCTATCACGCTCCAGCAGACGAGCTTGGATGTCCGTGCTCCTTTGAAGTCTATGTCTCTTAATTGGGATTCACCCTTGCACGGAGAGTACCTTGCTCGACCTATGCTGAGTCCCAGGGACGTGCTACAGATCGCTTATTTGGTCGAGCAGGAGCGGGATGTTACCGATGGTCTAGATACGTTGAAGAGTAATATGAAGCATGACGGGAGAACCATGCTTGGCCAGCTGTCCATAGAATGGAGAGGTGCGATGGGAGAGCGTGGGTTCCTGACGACTGGGAATCTGCTCACTCGTCGCATGACGACCTAGGGCGAGGAAGAAGTGTATCAACTGACACCTCCATTAAGGTTGGAGACAGCACGATGCCAAACAAGCTTATAAAGCACGGCAGCAAGAGTGTGCAGCATTATAAAAGGGGGAATGACGCAAAGCTTGCTAGTTCTACAACACCTAAGATGGCTGGAACTGAATCAGTCCCCTAAACGCAACTTCAAACCGCAATTAGCATATTCTGACTCCAGAAACATTTTTCCCTTCGCCTCATAGGACGGCCCGCCAGCAATCTACCTCTCTACCCGAAAGAGCTATGTTCAGATAAACTTGCCTACTCTCTCTCACCTCTTCGCTCACTTGCTTCGCACTTTGGCTCGTACGATGACTGTCGACCCCTGTATGGTTGGTGGCTTCGTCAATGAGCGGTGTAAGAGGGGTGGGAGGACGAGATTCGCTCAAAACTGCGCCTGGCAAAGTAGACGGTGGATGGACCAGGACGCCTACTGCCTAGACCCTTGTTGGAAAGCTCTGGCAAAGGGATCCACATCGTTTTCTGGCGTCGACGATTGTTGGCTTCAGTTTTTAAGCTTCGCCTTGCCCCCAACGTCTTCATGCAAAGCTTGAGTGGTACCATTAGCAGTGGTCTTCGAATGAACGGATTGTCGGGGCGAGAGACTTGCTTGGAAAGTTTCTTGCTTTAGAATTGGAGATGAGTTTGGAAAGATGAATTGTTTGACCATCCAAAGGCTCATAAATCGGGACGATGTACCCGTGCTCAAAGCCTTATACAACAAAGGATGTCAGGTCCGTTTGCCTCGCAAATGGCTGCTTCTTTGACGACAAAGTGCAGCATTGTTCTGCCCGCTTCCAGAGCCTTGAGACCACTCTCTCTTTAACCACAAATGCCTCCACCATATTCGAATGATCGGGGATATCTGCCAAGAAAGATACTGGTTGCATCAATTACGAAATTGGTCTCAACAGACCACAAAGAATTAAAACAAAGACGCTTGGATTCGAAAAGCCGAAATGGAACAGAAGAGAGTTGAAGAGAAGCAATCTATTTCTGAGAGATTCGCATTGCTTCAATAGGCACCGGGCAGGCAGGGAGCAACGTTCAATCTATGGCTCCGAGAAGCAGTGACATCAAATCCTTTCTGTCATACGTGACGAAGAAGGCCAGGAGGCGGGAACCAAGAGGTTGTTCTCCGCCGTTGATGAAAGGCATGCCGTTGTGGATCGAAACAAGGTCAAGGTGCCGATGCTCAATGTTCACCCAAGTATTCTGGCAACCGCTGTGAGAGTATCAGCAGTTCGTTGTTGGGGACATCGTCATAATACGTGACAATCAGCGCTAATAGACTCATTTTCGATCATTGGAAAATTGCAACATTCATGAAAACCGAGATATCGAGCCAGTATATGGTAGGGCATAGGAAAGCATATTCTGCTTGACTGATGAGATCTGGCTGCTACAAATTTTGATCATGCAATTTCAATCTGCTAAATCGGACGGGCTACAGAAAACAAAACTCTCCATTTTCTGGGTAATCGGGGAGTATAAACCGACCTCTCAAAACGCCAAGAGAGCGCCCAAAAGGAACGCCTATGCTTCCTTGTTATGCTCCCTCCGTTCAAACCCTTCCCGTGTTTTCCCTGTACGACGCCTACCTCGAGGCTTTTCGGTCTCCATCGGCATCATTCCTTCTTCCGAGTCTTCTTGATGTTGATGAGCGAGTCCCGGCTGGGTAGGTACTTCTTCTCCGTTGCTATTGCGTGACATGTGTTTGGTGAAGGGATTGAGCTCAACGCGCTGATGCTGGCTTTCAGATTCAGGATCTGGGGAAGTGAGAGCAACGGGCAAACGAGCCCATTGCTTGAACATCCGGGGAGGAGGAATCAGTCTGCTTCGGTTGTGATGATGGTTTTGGTTACCTTGATTGTGGCCTTGTGTTTGACGTTGGCTGTGAGCTTGGCTGAGATGAGGTTTGGCCATGGCGTCGGCCCCAGCCACTTGCGGGAGTGGAGGAAAAGCAATGGCAGGCAGATCTTCAGCACTCTGAGACGCACAGCTCGAAGTGGAAGTCATCCCAGCACTTTCAGAGGCAGGAGGTGGAGAAGCACACGAAGACATGGTTGGTATTGCGAACTGAACGGGATTTTGATCCAGTGAAAGTGTTGATCAAGTAAAGAGGAAGTTAAGCTGGTGTGCAATGAGATTGGTAAGTTAGGTTGGAAGGAGAGCCATGTTTTATACACAATGCTGATCTCACAGCCTTTTTAAAGACAATGAAAGACCACAACAACAGCATTGAGCATCTGACAAAGACGACGCAATATTCTTCGCCATCGGCACACGTGCAAACCCCTTAAATTTGCCCAGAATCGGCTTTAGCTTCTGTCTGGCAGGGGCTCCCAAAGAGAGTCCTTCATGTTTGCTCATCAGTACGAAAAGAAAACAAAGATTTTAACAACTAGTGAGGTGAATCAAAGGACTATGACGGATGTTGTTGCTAAAAGCTTCCATGAGTCCCGGGGAATGTTCATGGTTAGCGGAGGAAAGAAGAGCAGCTTCGATCACAATGATCTTTGTCGTTGTTTGAGACCTTTGACGGCCCCGTCAAGAGCGTGTCCCAGCACGGGCTGATCCAAGCTTGCGAGATCAAAGTATGATTCCTCCAGGTTGCACCAATGGGAAGATGTTCAAGCGTGGTCGATAGCGACTAGAATCAAGGAAGATCTGGTTTCTGATCATCGGTTGGACCACGACTGCAAGCCTTCCGACTACCAACAAAAAGCCGTCCATATATGCGGGAGAAGATGTCCTGTGAGAGCTTAACAACGTTGACTGTTCGTATGCCACTGCCCATAGAGGAGCGGCCGGGACGAGACTCTCGAGCGTCCAGGCATCCTCTTCGAAGGACATATCGCGAGTTCTGACCCAGCACGAACGGTTCGCAGGCCGACAGAAATCAGTAATGTTGCCATACTAACTTGTGCGAAAGAATGGGAAACCCGCTGGAAGTGGTACCTACCTCCTCGGGATACAAAATTGAAAGCTGGAGGAGAAAGGCTACTCGGTGACAACCGTTGAGATCAGCACGAACAGAATCCGTAGGCTCGACACTTCGACACCTCATCCTTCCGATTTCGTGACGAGCGAAGATACAAGTCAGGCATGGAAAAAAATTCGAGGTTCTACCATGTCCATCCAATCAGAAACTAGGGGTTGAGAAAGACTTTCTTAACAGCTTTCTTAGACCAGCTCTTACGGCCCCTTCCCAAAGACAGAGTTAGCAGAAAATTTCGACAATCTAGATCCACAAGCATATGGCCATTATTGCTCCATACTTGGCCCTCTCTGCCAAAAGCAATCTCATCGTCCCTTGCGACCCCAAAAGTGTTGGAGCTAACCCGTTGAGCTAAAAGCGAAATCGCAATAGCCCGTGCTATCACGATATTATGTACCTCGCCTCAGGGACCTACAACAAAAAGTCCCTCTGATGAAACTCCCAACCCTCGCCACTCCATCCTCTCTATCCTGCTCTCTCTCTCTCTCTCTCTCTCTCTCTCTGTCTCTCTCTCTGTGTGTGCCCCCCTTGCTGCTCCCCACCTCACTCCTCACCCCTCCAGTAGAAGCCCAGAAGACCCTGCCCCATATCCAGCCCCCGTCTTCTTATGAGCGAGTGCATAAACGAAGACAAGGAAGCAGAGGCAAAAGATCAGGTACCAGTACCAGATCGAACGGCAGGGACGGAGGGGAGACCAGAGACTCTGACGTGGTGAACGGGGCAAGGAGATCACTGGGCGTGGACGGGAGAATGACGATTTTGCCGAGCTGAACCCAGCTGGTGCGGTGTCAGACGTGGGTGATGGTGTCAGTGGACGCAGAACCTCACGTGTCTCTTCGGCTGTCAGCGCGGGGGGATTGAGCAGGGTTGAAGCACCGGCGTACTCGTTGGTGGGGCTGAACGGTTCTGGAGAAGCCGGTCTGCCTGTCAAAGGTTCGTGGTGCGATGCACGAGTGGAGTCGTAGCTGTGCTGCTCCAAGAGCGGCGAGGCCAATTCAGGGGAGTGATCTCGGGAGCGGATGATGTTGTAAGGCAGAGGGGGTAGAAGAAACTCTTCATCATACGCCGGCGGGTGAGAGTAGCCCCCGTTGAAGGGAGAGAAGCGGTCTTGGAAAGAGTCTCGGTGGTGTGGTGTTGTTGGTGAGGAATCGTTGTGGTTGTACGCGAGGAAGGCTTGATGACGGTTGAGTTGGTGGTAGGTCCCGTCATGGTTCCCAGTGTTGCGTGTCTCAGAGCTGTGCTGTTCAGGAAGGTGACGTTGGGTGTTGTGACTTCCGACGTTGCTATTCCCAATATTGACATTGTTGAGATTAATACTGACGTGGCCCTTGCACGAACGCAGACTTCTGAAATCGACACCGACCGTGGGTGCGACAGTGTCAGTTTGGATGATTCTGTTAGTAAAGGCGCCGGCACCTTGAGGTGATGACAGAGACTCATGGAAGCAGGAATCAGGTCGGGATGCCATGGCGAGATATGATTGGTCAACTTTTTGTTTGGGTAAGTCTTTCAGTGCAGGAATACGTTACTCTGTCGTCCTGTCCCGTGCTGTGGCGTTGTTTAGGCGAAGGTGTATGTATGTTGATTGCCAGAATTGAGCAGCACAGAACTTGCTTTATGTACAGGGATCTCCATCTCTGCACGTCCTTAGACAATCGAATGAGGTTGTTGAAAATCTCGCAACGAGCTTTCTTGGAAGACAAAGGTGATCGTTCTTCGACGTACTTTGAAATTCGATCATCGCGCAGGTCGTTCTGCGGAAAAAGCGGTGGTCAGACTTGAGACATCTTGGCAAGCTGCCATCCGAAAGACAACGGGAGAACGGGCCAGTAAGAGAATTCAAGGAAATGGAAGGGGGGAGAAATTGCCATGATGGAGCAGTCTCTCGTTTCGGGGCCCAACGTCCCACGACTCAAGAATAGAAATTGTATAGAAGGGTATAATTGCCCTTGCTGAATTGGGAAGATATATCCATTGTTCTCCTGAAACACAATTATCTCAGTCGCTTCATCGACGACTATCCTCTCGCAGAGCACCAAAACCAGGGAGCAATGTGAGACAAGATAGAACTGGAACACAATAGGTGCTGCGAAGATGACAAGAACCAACCTTTCCTTGGAAGATGGCTATTGGCTCGGTGGGTGTCCAAGACACTCCAGAGGCGTGCACGTTGTGATCTAGTTTTTCCCTTGGCCGCGAAAGACAGCAAGCAGCAACGAAGTTGCCACTGAGAAGGGTCAACTGGAAGTGACCCCGAAAGCGAGAAAAAGGAAATCGATCCAGATGGAAAAATGTGATTATTCGACAATATGCCAGTTTCCGGGGTTGTGACGCTGGTTCTGGCCCTCCCACTTGCATCCCATCATGAAAAACGTACTTGAGGAGTGCAAAGCTCCCAAAGATGTACGTGTGACCTTCCTGAGCCCCAAAAACACGCCAGAGATCATTATATGCACATACAAAAGTTGAAGACAATACTGTGGACGGAGGGTTGTCCACGGCTTGCAAGGCCCTTCAAGAACACCCACTGCAGCACTTGCGAGGGTGTCGAGCTTGCTTCATGCCCGCTGATGTGGATCAGGTACATGGGTCCGGGAAAGTTGTCGCATTCGCTTCTTCGCTTGTTGACCGGCGTACCTGTATCTTCCCAGTAGGCAAAACGGGACTTCCGCGTTTATGCGTTTCCAGGCTTTTCCCTTGTGTCGATATGCCATACCACATAGTTTGGTAACCCGTAGACTTGATATCCAGCCCGTTTGGCCATTTTTGCGAAGCCTTCCGTCTCCGCTTGGTTCTCGAAGGCGTAACAGGGGAAGTTGATACCTAAACTCAACAATTAGCAAGAAAAATCTCCTGGAATAGGTACTTTCGACCACGTACCAGATCTATGCACATGGGCCTTGACGAGAATATTCACGCCTCCAATCCCGTCCAGCTCCCTTTCTTCGTCTTTGTTCAACCGCCAGTCACCCATTTTGGCAAGATATTGCCGACCTGTCTTGAATTCCTTATAGCCTTCAGCTAGAATCGTATCCTTGTCAAGAGTTGCGGCCAGTCTCAAACCCTGCTGCGACTCTACCCATGAATTGTAGTCAAATCTTCCTTCAATGTCACGACCATTTTCGTAACGATGGAACCAGATGTCTGCCAAATCTTGTCAGCGAAAGGATTCTCTGTTGCCAATAGGTTTTCATACTTGGTACAAGGATATCCCTGTCATGAGCCATAAAGTCCTCAAGGATCTTTTTTGGGCTATCAACAATGTCAACATCGCGCCAGTAGACCCAAGAGTGCTCTGGCTTAAGCGCAGAGTAGAGTAAGTAGTTACGCGCCCTGCCCATAGCTTTCCTCCTTGGTCCTTGTGCGGCATAGGCATGTTTCTCGTGCACTTCCATATCCACATTTGCGCCAAAGTTCTTTTCCACAATCATTACGCTGCGAAATCGAATCTTATCCTCACGCTTTTGTATTCGATCCAGCTCCGATGCCAGTACAGCGAGGGTGTCGTCTTTGGAATCGCCAACGAGGAAAGCGAGATCAATAAGGTCATGTGGATATGTCAGGTCAGAAAGGAGGTCGAAATATTTCGTAAGGTATGGTGCGGCGTTTCGAAGCGGGGTCAGGATCAGGACACGTTCTTGATTACTGATGGCTCGAGGTGTAGATTTAATGTGGTTGAGGTCAACACGCGATATCGTAGTTGAATTGACTTCGTAAGATTGATGGTGATTGAAGAGGACGGGTGTTTGAAGGTGCTGGTTCCAAGTAATCATTTCGTTAATGCTCATCTCCGTCGGCGCCTTGGAAGGCCCGAAGCAATAATAACTGCAATTGAGTACCCGTTGTTAGTATCGCGCTGCCTGTAAAATACACAGAATAGAGCAACGAACTTAGATAAGTCTTTTGTCGAGACGCTGATGCCTCTCCATAATAACAATATCAAGCCTGTCAATGCAATCGCCGCCAGAACCCTGACTTTTGTGAGATAGACAATGAACGCCCTCCATGGGGGTAATCTAGCTTTTGCCGACTTCCACGTCACGCCACCCTTCGGCAGCAACATCTCGAACTGTGAAGGACCACGATTGGGATTGGTCGGAAAACGCAGTAGGAGAAGTGTAGAGCCTCGGTGAGGAGGTCGAAAGGGTGAGTGTCGTCAATCGCCGAGGTCAAACGAGTGTATGGAGTTGAAAGGGAGATTGAAAGGCGGCTGGTCAACAGCCAGCTGATGTGTAGCAGCAACAAGAGGTGACGGCAGGAGCCTCTAACAGCCTCGCAGAAAGGGGATTGAGAAACAAGTCCGAAAGATTGAAGTAATCTGTGATTAGTCGTGGGAGTGGTAGAGAGCAACCTGCGATGGTCAGAATTGTTACTCGGTAATCGAGCCGTTGATTTCGCTGTGCTAGGGAGATAGCGTGGAGTTGAGGAATGCCAAGACTCAACTGGCCACTCGAAGAAAAATCGGCTCCATCACCTCGCTCCCGCAAGACCAATCAATTGCCCACACCATCGATCGCATTTCGTCTTAGGTACGGATACTCTTGCCAGAGAGATCCCTAGACCTCATTTGGACTCACGAGCCCACAACTGGGTCGGACTCGCAATCATCATGGGCCAGTCCCCACTTGCTCAGTCTTTTCGACTCGTACACTTGCTGCGGCATTCTTTTCGTCTTTCCATCGACGGTCATCGCTCCCGAAGGATCCCTGATGCTTGTGGTGAGGCTCTGGCTGCCAATCTTCATCCTACCCAACCGCCATTCCTCACCAAGGCGGATGCCAAGAACCTGCCAGGCGCTGCTTCGTCACCCCAAGCGTCATTTCTGCCACGCAATGTGGAGCCATCCATTGCTCCGAGCAACCCATTTTGGGGAGATTTTAAGTGGCAGGACCATATTCATGGCAATGTCTGAGAACTAACGGTAGTAACACGTCCAAGTACCTCAGCCCTCAGCGTCCCTCCGACTCGACTCAACTCAACGTCCAGAAAATGTCCACAACATCACTTCGTCCAGCATCAAAGCAGCCAGCGCCGCGCCAAGACTGGAAGCGATACCCGTCATGCGAGGAAATTTCCAGATTCAGTTATGCTATACTCTGCCGAAACGAAGGTGATAAGCGGTTGGGCTCTCCATTACCGCAATTACCTGGATTTAAGTTTACGGGTGTCGGAGGCATTGCAACCCAAGGATGCAGACTTTCGGTTCAAACCTCTTTCGAGCAGCTCGTTAGAGGTAAGATAGCCGCTGTAAAAGACACACTCCAAACGCCTGTGACTATGCCGTTATCCTCGTCAAATAACTGAATCACTTCTCTTCGATTCGGTTCAGAAACAAAAGTCGGCTCTCCTGCGTCTCCTGTTGGACGTAGGACTGCCTTTGGGCATGATATATCAGTCCTTGCAGGTTCTTCCCGCGGTATATGCGTACAGCACTTGGCCAGGCAGCAAAAAGTTGATCAAATCCTGGCACAAGGGACCATCTAATAGTGTTGCTTAATTGTGCCACTTGTGGTCGTGAAAGCCGGACCAGAACCCCAGCAATGGCTCAGTACAACGTAGATACCCTTCTTCCCCTCTGTGTCCATGAGACCGAGGTCATCATCGCAACCGAAGGCGGCTAGATCAAGGACGCGGGTTGGTAGCGGCAAGTCCTTGCATGACGATCTTCCGTACTGCTTATGTTGCAGTAGGCAAGCGCCGTTCAATGCGCGGATGGTATCTTGAGCTTCTGTAGATAGCGGGTCACCAGGAGCGATGGAACTTGCGACAAAGACGGCAAGCCGGTGCTCTTTGCCTTTCTGTACTCAGCCTCTCACCAAGACTTCGTTATTTGTCGAAATGTGCTCACCGAGGACTCCGCAAAAGCTGATTGGCTCTCATTGCGTTCGAATGACATCTCCCTTCAATACTTCGGTACTGCGATAAGAGAACGATACGAATACATGGCGGCGGGCTTACCAGCTCACGGCGAACTCTTTGGCGACTTCCTCTTGCGCGTTTGGACGTCTTTCAAGATACTCGTGACAGAGAAACCCGACAACTCGACAAAAGAGACAGCCTTAAGAGGCTGCTGGACGGGAGTTCAGCTGAGGTTGTCCAGACCTGGAGGCCGCACGAAGAATGATTCAGCATAGGTTCCTGCTTGAAGAGTTCTTGCTCGGCTTCCCAGGAATCTAGCTCTTTGCAATTGTAGAAAGTTCCTGCTATGGTTAGTATGGTAAGACTCGAGAAGGGTGTAAAGACTCTGCTTACTTAAAGGCGTTACGAATCCAAGTAAGAGTTAGACGTGATTTAGCCAGATCAGATGAGCATTTTAAGACAAAACGCACCATACATCCTTCGGTCAATGAATTACGGCGAACTGGTATTGAGCGAGGCAATATTGGACTTCTAATCAAAGCTGCGTGTCAGTGTCAGAAGTCTCACTCTGAATTCCATATGCTCCGTGATATATATATACCTCCGAATTAGGTTTGCGCTCAGTAGAAGAGCCTCAAGTCCAGCGTGAGTCCGATTCCTTCTGGATGAGTCACGGAAAGTCAGTTCTGTCTACGATCCTGATGGTCGATAGATTTAAAGCCAACAGGTTGAGCAGGTCCAGCGACTACTCTCTAGCCCTTATGTCGCCTGATGGTACTGTGACTGTGCTGAGCGATACGTCGATGTACTCTGCCCTGCGATCTATTTGGTCGCGGGTGGTAGCAAAGGACTTGGTATCAAAAGGATTCGCTTCCTTGCAAGGTATGGACGCCAGAATTCTGTGCCGATCAGATCTCGTCGAGGCTGCTATCGCCGTCTGCACTCGTTGAGGCGTAATGACTACGAGTAGATTGATTGCATTGGCTTCCAGCCTAGCACTTCTCCGCTATCCTCCAGCTTGTGATGCCACTTTTGACATCGAATTCATTTCTACAATTTTCTAGGGCTATCGAGTCCAATTGAGGCTACCATACACAATCATGGCTTCTACGGCCAGCGCTACAGCAGTGGTAAACCCTTCTGTCACTTCTTCTACTCATCTTGGGCCCATGACCACCGCTCTCCAATCTCCCTCCGACTGTACAGATAGCATGTGGAATATGCAGACAACGGGACTCGATGTGCCTTGGACGTACTATACACAGGGTTGCGCGGTTACTAGCTGCTGCCCATCCTCGAAGAACAATCCCACCATCGGCTGGGCTTGGTATTCGAGTTACTACATTCCAGGCGTCTGTCCCGCCGCGGACAAGACATGTCCCGCTCACACTATCATCAAGCCCGGCCCCTCCGAAACAATAGCATGGTGCCGTCCTAGGTAGAAGCCTCTGGAGATGGGCAGTCCCAACTGCTGATGTTGATAGGGAGATGGAATGTCCAGATCCGACAGGCGGTACTTCTTCAACCAGCTCGCCTTTCTCTTAGTCCACGAGCAAAAGTGGGCTCTCCACAGGGAGCATCGTAGCTATTGCTGTAACGATTGGTGTAGTGGCCATTGCTGCGATCATTGCGTTTCTTTGGTGGAGATGGTATCGCACTTGGCATATTGTCGAGCATGAGGGCACCAGAGACGAGCCTTAATGGTCTTCCGCAGATACGTATGTACGATGACAAGCAATGAGAGGGCCCCTGCATCTAAAATCTAAATCCGACCTAATGTTCCCTCCCTGGGAGCCCTCTTTAGGCCCCCCCTTTAAGAGAGCTCCGTCCAATTTACTAGGTCCGCCGTAGCCCCCCTTCCGCCGTAGCCCCTGGTGGGAGGGTACCCTTGGAAGATTGTTAAAATATATAGATTAGCGTAAAATTAGAGAAATGAGAGTTTCAAAGAGAAAAATTAAAGCCCGTCGCTTATAGGGAGGGTACCCTAAAGAGGGTATTCCAGGGGGAGTACTCTAGATCGAAATCGCCAAAAAAATCAATTTTCAATTTGATTCAAATGGAAAGTCGTACACTCAATCAACATCCTCGGTCCTCCCAGAATCCTCAGCCCCATCACCCACCTCGCCAGAAATGCGGAAAGCAGTATTGACAGGATCCTCACGTCTTCTTCAATACAACCGCTCTCACGACACATAGTCGTTCGGTCTCGTCTGCGCATTCATACTGCTGCATCGGAGGCCTGTACTTGATAATGATGAGTGCGATTCACCCAATTATTTTGGCCTTCAAATCCAGCAAAGCTTTGATTCAAGGCCAAAAAATGTGTCTCTTTTCCCTGGGATTCGGAGGTTACTACCACTCCTCGACACATGTCTCGCATTTAAATCGGGCTGCACGGCCACAGACACTCACAGAGGTGAGGGTGATGATGGGCAGGCCCGTTCCCATTCGTAGCATACAGAAAATCATGTGCTGACTGTTCATAGTTTGAATGAAGGAGCTTCTCAAGACAAGACATGGGACATCGCGTTGACATCATTTCGGCGAGATATTACACACCATGTATGTCGCCTATCATCATTCGAAGATCTTTCCCTAACCCTTTCCATTGCAGATCGAAGAATCGGTGCTGGTGGACTTCTCTCCCCAGAACGCGGCATTCTTACATGACGTATATCCCAAATTGCCGGCGATACTGCGCCAGAATCTCACTCGGCAGCTTCAGGCCAGCTTAATTGAAGCAAACCCTAGAGGTACCGGCACAGGTGATAAAAGACTGCTTGCCACTTACCGGATTTTACGTTAGATCGAGCCAAAGCTTCCGGCCATCAACGGCACCGACTCCGGCGATGCGGGGACGGGCTCGGACGAATTCTCGACGATCTTGGACAAGTCGATTGTAGGCATCTACAACCTCTTCGGCGCAGTTGATGCGTCCGACGAACGACTGGAGCCGATTGAGGACATCTGGAAGAAGCCATTTGCTTGGAAGGGCGTCAGTAAACCCGATATTTAAGGCTTCGAGAGCTTTGATTTGGATAAGTCTCTCCCGTTGAGCATCGAGTCTTTGAACAAAATGGAACACTTCAGAAGTACCAATGGATTTGGAGCATTATCCATAGCAGCGAGGATGGGGCTGAATGACCTTCTGACTTCTCTTCTCACGAGCGGCGCTTCGGCCGACTTTTCGAGTCCAAACGGATGCACTGCTCTTCACGAAGCTGTGATATATAATAATATTGCATGCGCCGAGACTCTTATCAAACATTGCGCAAATATCGAAGCTCGGATGGCCCTGAATCTATCGAAAGACCAAACCTGCTTGACGTTTGCAGCACTAACTCAACGAGACGACATGACAAGGCTACTTTTAAGCTATGGCGCAAGTTTGTGGCATCGCGATATCGACAACCCACAAAACACTGCCCTACATCTGTGTGGCCACCGTGGAGGGTCTTTGGCAATCCTCCTCGATCACGAGCCGAGGCTTGCTTTGGCACAGAACTCACACGGAAGGACAGCTCTGCACTATTCTGCATCTAGTGGGAGCTTCGGCAACGTCAAGCGCCTATGCGAAGCTGGGGCAGATCCCTGTGTTCCCGATGTGAACAATTCGACCCCATTTCACCTAGCTTGGCTGAGCTTGCTTAATATCACAAACATTAAGAATGCGTATCTTTCGGCGAGTACTCCAAGCAGCTTCGAATCAGTATACGCCACATTTAACGCCTTGGCCAACGCTAAAGAAGACTATGGCCCTTTGGAGTGCATGTCTTACCTTGAAAGTCGTGGCGCAGATACCTTGGCTAAAAATCGTGAGGGAAACACACCAAGTATAAGTGCATGTCGCTCTTTGCTGGCGATACTGAACCTCCCGAACGGGTACATATTGGAGAGTCAACGACTCGGGTGGACGTGGACCCGTCGTCCACACTCTTTGCCTCCAAACTCCTCCCCACGGCAACCAGCCTGCGTATACCCCCTGACATCGCAAGACGTTGGCCTGGGATCCTGGTTCGCGAATTCAGGATGGCAGGTTTGGCGGAGAATACACCTTAGATTGTCGTGGTGCTGTACGTGGTAGCATTGGGTTGAATGCAGGGGGAAAACGGAGTTCGAAGGGATCTCCGGATAGCCCTCATAGTGATCGACAGCGCTAATTGAGGCGTTTGGCACCCCTGTCGGAGCACGGAGGTGATAGCTAGCCTTGGCAGTTCCAAACACGATGCTTCTATTTTAAGGGATAGATATCGACTTGATTGAGCGTGCAAACAAACTTTAAACAAGATAAATCTATCAATATATACTCATGCTTTGAATATCAACATTGGATTCTAAGGCTATTACATCTCAGGCGCTTTATAACAGTCACATCGAACTAGAACTTTTTCCATAGCACTGACAATCTCTGTACGACGTCCAAGACAGTGACGGCACTCCATTGAAATACGACCACCTTGTCCGCCGCAAAGAGTACAACCTATTTCCCTTTGTCTTGGACGTCGGCGCTCAACCCAGCCACTGCCTCTACAATATATACACATTTTGTCGGGCATGTCATCATCGGAAGAGCTGCTGCTGCTGGAGGCGCCATTATTGCGGGAGCTGCCGGAAGCGTTATTATTGCGGGAGCTGCTGAAGGTGTTATTATCACGGGAGCTGCTGGAAGCGTTATTATTGCCGGAGCTGCTGAAAGTGTTATTATTGCGGGAGCTGCTGGAAGCGTTATTATTGCCGGAGCTGCGTTGCTGCTGAGACATTATTGCTTGCTTTTCTTAATAGAGCTGCGAGAATTAGTATTGAATCTTTTCAAGATAATAATTCTGAGAATAATATTATTCATATATTTAGTGTGAAGAATAGTAGTAAAGGAAAATGCTTTACTGACATTGATTAATAATCTTGGATTGATTTAAAGTTGATTGATGATCTTAAATTGACTCAAAGTTGATTGAGAGTCTTAAATTGATTTGAAGTTAATTGATAATTTGAAGTTAAACTTAATCAATTCTAAAATAATTATAAGAGCAGTCTTCATAGATTTATTCAGCTAATATATTTAGTAATTTAGGCCGACTAGACATAATTCACTAATGTCTCATGATATTCTGCAACGTCTCAATGATTAATAATATTTAATAATTGTCTTAGTAATCTTGATTTGATAATAAAGATTGTGAAAGCTATTTTTATATTTTAATCTTAATTAAAATGTTAATTACAAAGTAGTTTGCACTTAAGTAGTGCACTGACTCTAATATCTGTTAGGGTGCTCCGTACCTCCGCAGCTCACTACGCCAAAAGGACAGAATGATGCGTTTCATGCATCATGGCAGCACAACCAACTTAAGTACTTCACTTCTCTTGGCACTCCTAACAATATCTTTGATCAATGCATATTTCAAGCTTTAGATTAGCTTAACTATCAACACTTAGATCTTGTTACAAATTGCTACAGCTATCTACAATAACTGTTCGCAGAGTAGTAGTATGCTACTCGCATAGGTGATTGCAGGCAGGGCCATGAGAGTCCCAACAGTTTACTAGGCGTACGGCGAGATGTCGAAGGCTTGGCATGTGGGTTTGGCGCGTTAGGGCTACGCCTCCCGATTGGGTGTCAGAGCTGCGGTCCCGCGGCCCTAATTAGGAACAGCTGCAGCAGCACGCATCAGATCACGGATCAATCGTTTTGAATATAAGTATGATGACAAGTCATACTGCTTCCTCCGTGCCCGCCCCTGCTCCCTCGCTGTTTCCCCGTGCTCCCTGCTCCCTCTGTGCTCCGAGTCCCTCTATCGCGGTGCTCCCTTTCCCGAACGAAAACGGCAACCACCGACTGTAAGATCGGGGTGGATATGTGTTGGAGCTAACCCGTTGAGCTAAAAGCGAAATCGCAATAGCCCGTGCTATCACGATATTATGTACCTCGCCTCAGGGACCTACAACAATATGTCAAACAGCCTACGCCTCAGGGCGTCCATTGGTCAGATTTCGGCTAGCCTGCGCCCTATCCAACAGGCTATTTCGAGCGATTCTCTTGAGTAATTATATTACACTCATTTGAGCCGCAATTCTACATGGATTTTTAGACAATCAATTCGATCAATTCTACAGACATTTCCAGCTATTTAGGCCTGTCTGTCTGACAATATAATATATATATATATATACACACACTCTTCGAATGATCTTAAGAACAAACTAAAGACATTACAAAACACTTTAGTTGACACTAGTTATCCAAGAATTACCTAACAGTCATGAAGAATTTCCTAACAGCCATGAAGAATTTCCTAACAGCCATGAAGAATTTCTGGCCAACATACCTCTTCATCTGGAGAGAAGAGTGGAACTTGTGTGTATGATAACTCGGCTATTGAGTCTGATATGATCATGCTCGTTGTTCAACGTGAAAGACGGGAATATGTTAGATGGGACAGGGGAAGTCTCAGAGGGGCCTGCCCCGGGACCAGAGTTCCGAGTTAGAGGACCGATTCCCAGGGAGAACGGAAAGGGAAGCATTGGCGATACGATTAGAGCGTACTGGGTATGCCTCAGTTGGGACGGTTTATGTTTCCACCATTGCGAATCTGCGGGTACAACTCCTGCCGCAATCATGCCGAATCTTTACATGAACATAGTGACTCTTTCGAGAACTGTACGTCAAACAGTCGTGCAGCGCGAAATGTGTTGTTGTAGATCAATTCCTTGATGTAATATGCGAAGAACCAACGCAGTCCAGGGTACTAAAATCAGCACATACCAGGTCTCTTACTTTACACATCTTATATCTGATCAAAACCCTGCTTTGATCATTGATGACTAGTAACTCACCAGAAGAAGAGCCATCACAGGTGTGCAATCTTCATATCATCGCAGAATGGGGCGGAACAAATCTAAGAGACCATACAGTCACCAGCCGAACGATCAAGCTCGTCGCGTTTCTCGACCGCGTCCATAGCAGCAGAAGGATCAAGGTGGTGCCATGTCCCACCCGCTACCACAAGATCCCTCTGGATCTCAAAACCGGAGTGAAAATCCTGTTTCTCCGCCCAATCGAAGGCGTACCGCTGCTGCTGCTCGGCAAGATTCAGGAGGTAGTTCTGAGTGGGAAGAACTACAGGTGCCATCCATGTCGTCTTCAAGCCGAAGATCCTCTCCTTCTGCGACACAACGTCCCTCTTCTTCTGCGGCAAGATATCGACCCTCTGCTGCTGCTTCGCAACAACCAGCCCTCGGTCCCGGGCGGGAAGAGGTGAAAGGGGCTCCTCAGCCTCCATCACAACAACGAACCTCCACGTCGTCTCCTTTTAAACAACGACCCTCTACTTCTACGACGATAAACCCAGGTCCTACTTCCGAGTGGGAAGAAGTGAGAGCCCCCTCTCAGCCTCCATCACAACAACGAACCTCCACGTCGTCTCCTTCGAAACAACGACCCTCTACTTCTACTGCCGAATGGGAAGAAGTGAGAGCACCCTCTCAGCCTCCATCACAACAACGAACCTCCACGTCGTCTACTTCAAAACAACGACCCTCTACTTCTACGACGGTAAGAGCAGGTCCGTCTTCCGAATGGGAAGAAGTGAAAGCGCCCTCTCAGTCTGCATCACTACAACGTCCCTCTCCTTCCTCATCGCGACCACCACCCCCTCTCACGGAGTGGGAAGAACTAAAAGGGCCACTACAACGACTCTCCCTCAGGGCCCCCCAGCAACAATCGTCTCCTACCGCCTCGTCGCGCCGCGGCTCCCCAGCCGCCACGCAACAAGGACGCTCCCCTTCTGCTGCCACCCTACCCCGCTCCTTCCCCGCCGTCCCAACCCCCACATCCGGCCCTACAGCATCGCGGCGATCCATCTCCCCCGCCGACTCCTTCTGCAGCGCGACCTCCACCCCCTCCCCGCGCCGCCACGTCCCCGGCTGCCGCTGCTCCAAATGCCAACCTGCTTTCTAAGACCCCGACGGCTTCACCTGAGAAAGCGCTCGGCGTTCTTCCCCTGTCCGGAGCGCTGCCAATGCGCCGCCTGTGCAGGGTAGAGGAAGTAGAAGAGAGAGGTGCGGGACTGTGTGAATGAGGGGCATCTTTTGCCCGTGCTGAGGCGGTGCAAGGGGGAGGGGAACTGCGTTTGTAAGATGGGGTGTACGGTTTGTGCGCGGTGGGTGGGAGGGGGAGGGGGAGAAATTGAGGCAGAGGGAGGGATGAGGGGCACTATGAATACGCCGCTGGCCTCGGAAACCTAGTTCTATTTTATATCTTGGGCTGGAATATCAATCATGTGGTTTTCTCCATCTCTTGGTCCCGTGGTCCCCCAATCTGAGTCTCTATCGTTCCGTCATCGTCGAACGAGAACGATTCTGAGCGCCTTTCCGAATCCTGCGTTTCGCAACCAGAACTTGAAGGGCTCCAGACCAGTAGTCCGGGCTCCAGACCAGTAGTCAGGGCTCCAGACCAGTAGCCAGGGCTCCAGACCAGTAGTCAGGGCTCCAGACCAATAGTCAGGGCCCCGGCCTCTGGCCCATGATAGAGTATAAATGCGCCACTTGTAGAATCTATCCAAGTGACCAGCCAATCTGCCCTTCCTGATCCCCAAATTGACTCTTTCCCTCTCCGTCTCATATTCCCATTCCATTCCGTTCCGTTCCTCCAAAGTCGCCGCTTCAAAAACCCCTAACCCCCCAAATCCAACCTTGCAAACCCGGCCGTTGGGACTGAGACTCAGCTCCCTCAACCATCACACCCTACTCCAAACCCCCCCCCAAACCCGCTTCATCCCCCCCCTCTATGCCTATGCCCAAACCCTCT
>JAABUK010003018.1_pt1 | contig 29053 bp, 26 predicted proteins | sample 5559141 | NCBI WGS metagenome assembly JAABUK01 (sample SAMN10711869, study PRJNA513367) | rock metagenome | isolation source: Antarctica rocks | place: Antarctica: Victoria Land, Pudding Butte nord | collected 2016-01-03
ACGATGTCGGGGTCGGCCCGGTAGTGGGCAAGAGCTTCTGAGACGAGTTGACGGATCGCTTCGGCGTCCGCGCCGGCTAGATTTTGGTAGGTGATGAAACCGCGGCCACCGAGGAAGGTCGCAAGATATAGCGGCCCGTGACGCGTCGTGGCTACTGCGCCCGTTGTCTCGGCGTCAGTACGAAGCTGCTTGTCGTAGGCCGCGAGAAAGGCCGGCGGGGTCTGTCATGGTCGTACTATGCCCACCGGGGTGGCGATGGCGGCAACCCATTTAGGCCATGGTGATGGGCCGCTACCGCTCCGGGGACCTGTCGTCAGGCAAGATCGGCGATGAGGGGGCCGACGTCGAGATCGAGATCGGGCAGGCTCCGGATGTCACCGTGAGTCCGATCCCACGCTCCAGTGCCGAGATCGCGTGCGAGCCGACACCGCGCCCGCCTCACGCGCCTCGTCCATACGGGCAAAACCTGCGCGCCAGAGCGGCCGCCGACATCCCGATAGACGAACCCTGACCGGCCACCGATCTGCATCCGAGCGCGGCACTCAATCTGAGAATGTCCTGCCCCGTCTCACCGAGTGACTCAGCCCTCGGCAAAAGTGGCCCAGCAGTCGCGGGCCATCCGCCAGACGGCGCCGACGCCGGTATCCGCTGGCGGGAGATCGCCGGCGCGTTGCTCGTCGGCCAGTCGTGTGTAGCCGAGCTTCTCGGGCACTCGACGGCTGGCCACGTTCGACAGGTCGTGGTGTATGTCAACCCAGGCGATACCCGGGATCGTGAAGCCAAGATCTGTCAGCGCTCGGGCGGCTGTGGTGGCCACACCCTGGTGGAGATGATCGCGATCCACCCAGTATCCGATAGCCAGCCCGTCAGCTTCGCGACGGTGAAGTCCGGCAGCGCCAAGCACCACTTCACCGCGGCAGATCGCAAAATGAACATCACCGCCGGCCAGCCAATTCCGCTCCCACCGCTCAAGCATCCGTCGCCGGTCCTCGATCGGTTGTGGTTCGAATCTGATCCGCGCCATGCGAGACCGAAGGTGTCCAATGTTGGCGGAGACCACCGAATCCAGTAGGTGAACGTCAGCCGGAGTCCATCTACGGAGCTCGACGCCGTAGCGGGAAATGCGATCAGGTAGACGACTCACCGGGAGATCTTCCCATTTGTGACCCGCGGAGACGGGCCTCAGCTGCGTCCCTATAACCCGACGCCGGTGACGGGACGATCCGGTCAGCGACCGCCACCGCAACTGGATGGTTCATCGACGCGGCCCGGAGCCCTGAGATGATTGCCCCATGCTGCCGTCCGCGATGCCTCGATTGATCAACGCACCTGTCGCTCTACGCGCCTTCGAGACCCGTGACCGCAACCTCGTCGCCTCGGTAGCCGACGATCCGCTGATCCCACTCATCACGACGGTGCCCGGCAGCGGTTCCCCTGAGGATGTAGCGGCCTACCTGCAACGGCAGCACCACCGCCTCGCCGCCGGCGTCGGGTACTCGTTCGCGATCACCGATAGCAACACCGACGAGGCCGTGGGCCAGATTGGTCTCTGGACGCAGGAGTTCGGCACCGGCCGAGCTTCGACTGGCTACTGGATCGCGCCACAGTTCCGACGACGCGGTTACGTCCGAGCTGCCCTGCAGGCCCTCACCGACTGGGCACTGTCGCACGAGGAGGTCCAGCGACTGCATCTGTTCGTCGAGCCCTGGAACGAAGGCTCGTGGCGCGCGGCCGAGGCGTGCGGTTACCAGCGCGAAGGGTTGCTACGCGATTGGGAGCGGGTGGGCGATACCCGCAAAGACATGTACGTCTACAGCGTCATCCGCGCTGCCGCCAACGGGTCCTGAACGTTGCCCAGACCCGGAGGTGGAGCGCGTCCATTCGCCGTTTGGGCATCGGCGACTGGGACGTCGCCAGAGGGGTCCAATTTGTTGCGCAGTGCGGCGCTGGGGATGCCGTGCACTGACCGATTCTGGCGAAAGGAAGGGTTTAGTGCCGAGCCGGACCGGCGGATTCGCGCTCGACCAGGTGTGTCGGGACCACGAAGGCCTTCCCTGCTTTCGGTTGCGCTCCCTTGATGACGGCCAGCAGGTTGTGCACGGCGATTTCGCCCATCTGTCGGAGCGGCGCCGCCACGGTGGTGAGCGCGGGGGTGATCAGCCGGGAGGCGAAGATGTCGTCGAACCCGATCACGCTGACGTCGCCGGGCACGTCGAGGCCGGCCGCGATCAGCGTGCGGATCAATCCGATCGCGATCTGGTCGTTGTAGGCAAGCACCGCGGTGGGTGGGTGCCCTCTATGTTTCTCGACAGTGAGCTTTTCGGCGGCGAGCTGACCCCCTTTGATGTTCGGTGGGAAGGGACCGATTCGCTTGGTGGTGAGGTGCATTTCTGCCGCCACCGTACGCAGTGCGCTCCATCGGGCGCCATCTGCCCATGATGCCTCCGGTCCGGCGACGTAGGTGATGGACCGATGGCCGTGCCGGTGCAGATACCCGGCCACTTGGCGGGCACCGGACAGGTTGTCGGTGACCAGACTGGGCACCTCCGGAATGGAGCGATTGAGTACCACCATGGGCTTCTGCTTCGCCGTCATCTTGAGCGCGGCGTCCGACATCCGACTGCTGGCCAGGATCAGGCCCTCGACGATTGGAATGGACCGCTCGAGCGCCTCCCGCTCGAGCAGTTCCGATTCCTGGCCGTCGGCCAGCATCATGGTGAAGTCGGACTCGGCGGCGGCGGCTTGGGCGCCGCGGATGATCTCGGTGAAGAACGGGTTGCTGACGTCGGAGATGGTCAAGGCGATGATCGACGTCTTGCCTGTGGGCAGGGCCCTGGCCAGTGGATTTGCGCGGTAGCCGAGATGCTGCGCCGCCAGTCGGATCCGCTGGGCCGTCACCGCATTGACCCGACCGGGCCGGGCGAAGGCGCGGGAGACGGTGGAGGCGACCACGCCGGCCTCGCGGGCCACGTCGTAGATCGTGACGCGGCGCGTGTCGTCGCGCTTCTGCGCCATGTCACCTCGTCGATCAACCTGGAGCTGTGGTGACCGTCACTCTAGAATCCCAGGGAGGGGATTGGCAACCGGTTGCCCAACGGTAGGACCGGGATCAGCCCAGGGCGGGTGATTGCGCGTAGACATCGGTGATGATCCGCAGGGTCTTTAAGGCCTCCGGGGGGTCGATCCAGAATGGCCGGCGAGTCCGGACGTGCCGGTAGAAATCATCGGTCAGTAGCCCGTGCGATGCACCCCAGTAGGCCTTTTCGCCGGAGCCGAGCTGCGCTGCAACTGTCACCTCGGTGCTGCCGTCGGCGTAGGTCACGGTGAGATCGGTGTCAATCCGGGCCGTTCCGCCCTCGGCCACCAGCTCCAGCGACACCGGCGCGTTGTCCACGTAGCCGTTGCTGGCGTAGAAGATCGACCGGGCGCCACCGGTATGCCGCAGCTGTAGCGCAGCGGTGTCCTCCACCTGCACCGGATCCGGGAGGGACAAACGGTGGGCGTGACCACGGACTTCCTCCACATCGCCGAGGTACCACTGCAACAGATCCAGGGTGTGGATCGCCTGGTTGATCAGCACTCCGCCACCGCCCAGCGCCCAGGTGCCGCGCCAGGGGCGACGGAGGTAGTAGGACTCGTCCCGGAACCAGGTCACCGAAGCTCGCCCACCCAGAACCCGACCCAGCGCGGCGCCGTCGACCAGTTTCCGCAGTGCCTCCGACGTGTCGTTGTACCGGTTCTGGAAGCACACCCCGATGGACGCCTGGCTCGACTCGGCAGCCCGCACGACCGCCTCACCGTCTGAAACTGTGGTGGCCAGGGGTTTTTCCAGCAGCACGTGCACATCGGCGGCCAACGCGGTGATAGCCATCGGTGCATGCAGGTAGTGCGGTGTGCAGATGTGCACCACGTCCGGCCGGGCGGACGCCAGCATCACCGCGAGTTCTGTGTGGGCGGTACACCCATACCGCGCCGCCGTCTGTGCCGCCAACTCTGCATCGATGTCGCACACGGCCACCAACTCCGCGTCGCGATTGGCCAGGATGGCGTCGAAGTGTACAGAGGAGATGTCGCCGCAACCGATCACCGCCACACGCAGCGGAGCCACTGTCATTCCTGCCCGCTGCCCGCGCCCAGCGGAAGATGCGCCAACGCCCAGTCGTAGGCAATCTGGTGACACTCGCGCAGCGGCACCGACGGGATGTCCACCTCGATCATGTAGTCGCCGGTGAAACCCGATGCCAGGACCTGCAGGCAGGCCAACAGGTCCCCCTGCCCGGTGCCGGGCTCGGCCCAGATACGGCCGGGTAGGGTGGCCTCGCGATAGTTGAGGTCCTCTGCCTTGGCGCGCTGGATGCCGGCGGCGAAGGTGTCCTTGAGGTGGACACCGACGATGCGGTCCGCGTAGTCGACCATCATCGCTGCGACATCCATTCCAGCCCATGACATATGGCCAGTGTCCGGACCGAAGGCCAGCAGCTCCGGCCCGACACCGTCGAGCACCGCGCGGACCTCGGCCTCGGTCTCCACCCAGCCGCCGACGTGCGGGTGTAGAGCCGCCTGCACGCCCACGGATTGCATCGCCCGGCACGATGCGGCGATACCGTCCACGAGGGTGCTCAGCCGGTCCGGGTCGAAGTCGATCCCGACCGCGGGGTGTTCCATGCGCGACGAGCCGGGCGGTTCGGTGGTCGAGATCATGCACACCCGCTGACCCAGCCCGGCTTGCACGGTAGCAAATGCCCCCGCCGCGTCGGCCATCTGGCCGTGGTTATCCGGGTCGGTGAAAGAGCCGGAGTACAGGCTCAACGCCGGGGCCAGCCCGAACCCCTGCAGCCAGGGCAGGTACGCATCGGCGGCCATGTCGTAGGGAACGTCGGCCTTCACCGCCTGGTAGCCGATCTCGGCCAACTCGGTGAACGCCCGGCCGAGTGTCGCGGTGGATCGGTCAGGTGTCCCGCCCGCCAACCAATAGGCGATCGGGTTGACTGCCAACCGAGCCAGGGACGGTCCGCTCACAGGGTGACCGGCTTCCCGGTGGCTGCGGACTGGTAGAGCCCGAGGATGACTGCGAGGGAGGTGCGGGCGTCCGTCGGTCGTACCCGGGGTTGCCCGTCTGTCCGGATCGCCGTGACGAAGTCGGTCAGCTGCCGCTGATGCGCGTTCCCGAGCGAGGTATCGTCGGGATCCAGCTGGTAGTCGTCGGTGACCTGGTTGACCCCGGTTCCCGCGGAAAGCTTGATCTCTGGTGCGGCACCTGCGTTCTCGTGGATGAAGGTCAGTTCGTCGTTGGAGATGACCGCCGAGCCTTTGGAGCCGAAGATGCGGAGATTGGCATCCAGCCCCGGGTAGGCGGCGGTGGTGCCGTGGATCATGCCCAAGGCGCCGGAGGCGAACTTCACCACAGCGACGGCCGTGTCTTCGACCTCGATCCGCTCGTGTGCCAGGCATGCGGTGTAGGCGAACACTTCCACCGGGGTGCCGACTATGGTGACCAGCAGGTTGATGGTGTGCACCGTCTGGTTCATGATGGCCCCGCCGCCGTCCAGCGCCCAGGTTCCGCGCCAATCACCTGAGTCGTAGTAGCTCTGTCCGCGCCACCAGGCGTGCGATGCAATGGCCGAGGTGATGGTGCCCAGGCTTCCGGAACGGATCGAGTCGAGCACCTTCTCGGTGGACTTGTCGAACCGGTGTTGGGAGATGACCGCGACCTTCTTGCCGGACCGCCGCTCGGCCTCGATGATGCGATCTGCTGCGGCGAGGGTGATGTCGATCGGTTTCTCGACGACGACGTGCTTGCCGGCGTCGAGCGCGGCCACCGCCAGGTCGGCGTGGAGGCCGCTCGGCGTGCAGATGGTGACCGCGTCGATGTCGTCCCGGCCCAGGAGAGCGGGGATGTCGTCGGTGTTCTCGGAGACACCGTACTTGGCCGCCATGGCTGCAGCTTTGTCCGGATTGCTGTCGGCGATGGCCACCAGCTCGGCGGTGTCGGACATCGCGGTGAGGGCGTGGGAGTGCACATCGCCGATCACGCCGGCGCCGATGACGGCGAACCTGACCCGCTGTTGTGTGTACGTCATGCGTAGATGATCCCTTCACTGTCCAGGATGCCGGTGAAAGCTTTGGTGGCGCGGATGAAATGGTCCGCCCCAGAGAAACCGCCCAGTGGGTTGGTCGACCCGAGATGCGGCTCCATGGAGAAGAACCCGTCGTAGCCGTCGGCGAGCAGCGCTCTGATCGTCTCCGGTACCTGCCCGTCTCCTTCACCGGCCGGCACCACCTCACCGGTGGCGAGGATGGCGTCTTTTATCTGGATGTAGACGGTGTACGGCTTAAGTAGTTCGTAGGCGGCGGTGAACGGGGTGACACCGACCTGGACGTAGTTGGCGGCGTCCCAGGCGAGCCGAAGGCTCGGCATGTTCACCGATTCCACGATGTCCAGCACCCGCTCGGGCACGTCGCCGAAGATCTCTTTCTCGTTCTCGTGCAACAGCACCACGCCGGCCTGATCAGCGCGTTCGGCCATCACCCGCATGCGGCGGATCACCTCGTCGCGGTAGTCTGCCGGCGACTGATCGGGCCGGAGGAAGAAGGAGAAGATCCGGATGTACGGGGCGCCGAAGCGTGCTGCGACCTCCAGGGCCCGGTCGAACCGGATGAGGTGGGCGTCGAAATCGTCGTCGATGTTCACCTTGCCGATGGGTGAGCCGATCGACGAGACGGACAACGAGTGCGCGGCCAGGACTCTCTCCGCCTGGTCCAGCTGCTCGTCGCTCAGGTCAAGGACGTTGACGTCCCAGGCGGAACGGAACTCCAGGTAGGTGATGCCCAGATCGTTCAGCAACCGGCACTGCGTTTCCAGGTCTGGATCGATCTCATCGGCAAATCCCGACAGTGTCCACATGGTCGATACTCCTTGCGTTGGTGTGTCTTGAAAAAGTTGAGTCAGATAATGTGCTGTCCGGCGGCGAGGTCGCGGCAGGCCTGCGTGACGGCGTCGGCCAGAGGATGGTCGGAGGCCAGCGCTGGGTCGAGGAAGCCGATGATCCGGACGGCGGCCTCCTTGAGCGGTCCCGCCGCAAGTTGGACCACCTGATCGCCTGCGTCTTTGACCGGCGCGCCGGCGCCGCGTAGGTGGTTGATCCAGGCGGCCACCATCCGGATGGCCCCTGCCGGGAGTCGTCCCGCGTTGAGTTCGCGGCGCAGGACGGGGATCACCCGGATCGGGATCTTATGGGAGCCGTCTGCGGCGATCTGGGCCAGCAGGTGCCGGATGCGCGGGTTGGTGAATCGCTCGACGAGGGCGGCGCGGTAGTCGGCGATGTCAGCAGCCGGCAGCGTCAGGTGCGCTGCGGCCTCGTCCCACCATTGCTCGAGCCAGTCCCGGCAGGTCGGATCGTCCATGGCCTGCGCGATGGTGGTGTGGCCGCGGGCGCTGGCCGCGTAGGCGAGCAGGCTGTGGCCGCCGTTAAGCAGCCACAGCTTTCGTTCCTCGAACGGGGCGATGTCGGCGACGAAGCGGGCCCCTGCGGTCTCCCAGGTCGGCCGCCCGCCGGGGAAATCGCCGCTGAGTACCCATTCGCTGAACGGCTCGGTGACTACCGGGGCGGCGTCTGCGAGGCCGTTCAGTTCGGCAGCGGCGTCGATGTCGCTGTCGGTCGTCGCCGGGGTGATGCGGTCGACCATGGTGGTCACGAACCGCACGTTCTGTTCGATCCAGGGGCTCAGCGTCCGGTCCACCAACGCCGTAAAGTCTCCGACGACAGTTGCTGCGACGCGGCCGTTCTCGGGCACGTTGTCGCAGGGCACGATGGCCAGTGGGCCGCCGCCGGTGGCTCGCCGGGCCAGTAGTCCGGCGACCAATCGGCCGGGAGTCGATCGCAACGCCGAGTCATCGCCCCGACGGACGGCATCCGCGTCGGCCAGCACGTCGGGTGCCTGGCGGTTGAGCCCTCCGTCGGGTCCGCGCAGGTATCCCGCTTCGGTGACAGTCAGGGTGATGACCTTGACCGCAGGATCGGCGAGATAACTGACGAGCAGGGTGGTCGCGGAGCCTGGGTGGGTGCGGCTGAGGGTCGGGATGATAGCCACGGAGTCACCGTCGGCAGCGCGGGTGATGAGCGTGTAGAGCCCATCCTGCGCGGTCAGTTTCTCGGCGAGCTCGGTGGAGTGCCCGGTGAAGGCGGCGGTACCCCAGTCCGCCGCATCCGTCGCACCCGCGGTGTACCAGGCCTGGTGGGCTCGAAAGAAGTTGCCCAGGCCCAGATGCACCATCCGCACCGGGGCTGCGGGCCCGAGATCTGCGGATTGCCTCGTCAATCGCTGCGGAGCGGTCATAGTTTGAACACCCGCCGCGGCTGGGCTTCGACCATCGCTATCAGGCTGTCCTGGGCCTCGTCCAGATCGAGCCGATGTTCGGCGACCAGTCCGGCCAGGAATCCGGCGTCCAACCGTCTGGACATGTCGTGGCGCGCGGGAATGGAACAGAATGCGCGGGTGTCGTCAATAAATCCGGAAAGCTTTGACAGTCCGGCGGTTTCGGTCACTGACTGCTGGAAGTGCCGGATCTCGGTGGGATTGTCGAGGAACCACCACGGGGCACCGACGAAGAGGGACGGGTAGAAGCCGGCCAGCGGGGCGATTTCCCGGCTGAAGGTGTCGGCGTCGACGGTGAAGAGCACCAGGTGCAGGTTGGGGTGCGTGCCGAAGCGTTCGAGGAGCGGCTGCAGCGCTCTGGTGTATTCGACGGCGATCGGGATGTCGTGCCCGGTGTCCGCGCCGAACGTCGCTGCTGTCGGGCCGTGGTGGTTGCGTTGGACGCCCGGGTGAACGGTCATCACCAGGCCGTCGTCACAGGACATCCGGGCCATCTCCAGCAGCATGTGCCGCCGAAAGGCCGTCATCTCCGCTGCGGTGGCGCGGCCGCTCCGCGCTGCCCGGTAGATGCGCTCCGCATACGCCCGATCCAGCGGCGTTGTGTCCAGATCCAGGTGACTGTGGTCGGCGGAGACGGCCCCGTTGGCGATGAAGTACCGGCGGCGATCTTCCAGCGCCGCAATGTAACCGGCATAGACATCGACCTCAACCCCGGCCGCCGAGCCCAGACGTTCGACGATCCCGACCCAGCCCGGCGTCGCCGGTTCGAGGTAGCGGTCCGGTCGAAACGTCGGGATCACCCTGGTCGGGAAGTCCCGATCGTCGGCGATGGCCCGATGCGCCGCCAGGTCGTCGGCGGGATCGTCGGTGGTGGCCAGCACTTCGATACCGAACTGCCGCAGCAGGTTGCGCGGCCGGAAATCGGGCTCCGTTAGCCGCTCGGAGATCTGGTCGTAGATCTGGTCGGCGTTACCCTCGCTGGGCCGCTCGGTCACGCCGAAGATGCCGCCCAGTTCGGAGTCGAACCAGTACCGCACCGGTGTCCCCCGGAAGACGGACCAGTGGGTGCACAGTAGTTTCCAGGCCTTGCGGGCCTCGCACTCGGGCAGCGGGCCGCGACCGACTCCCAGGTCCCCCAAGGACACCCCGTTGGCGTGCAGCAGCCTGGTCACGTAGTGGTCGGGCTGGATCAGCAGGCTGGTGGGATCGGTGAAAGGCTCGTTGTCCAGCAGCACTTTCGGGTCGACATGGCCGTGCGGCGAGATGATCGGATGGTCACTGACCGACGCGTAGAGCTCCCGGGCGATGGCCCGGACGGCCGGATCGACGGGCAGCAATCGGTCGGTGTGAAGTGTCAGCGGAGCGGCCGTGCTCTGCGTTTTGGTCATCGAAGGTCCTTCTGCCAGGGGCGGATGTGCTGGGCTCACGCAGCCGTGTGGAGGCTGCTGGGGTATCAGCCCTTCTCCCCGCCGGCGGTCAGGCCGCCGACCAGCTGCCGCTGGAAAATCATGTACAGGATGACCACCGGCGCGGCCGAGATCAGCGACGCGGCCATCAGTTGACCGTAGAGCGGTAGCGAGCCGTTCTCGGTAGTGACCGCGAACGTCTGCAACTTGATCGCCACGGTTTGGGTGTTGGGTGCGGTCAGCACGCTGGCGAACAGCACGTCATTCCAACCGACGAGCAGCGAGAAGACAAGCGTCACGACCATCCCGGGAATCATCAAAGGGAAGATGATCTTGCGCAGCGCGCCGAACCGGGTGAGGCCGTCGATCATCGCTGCCTCCTCGAACGCGATCGGAATCTGCCGGAGGTTGGTGACCAGCAGCCACGTCGCGAACGGAATCGCGAAGGTCAGGTAGGTGACGATGAGGGCCGGCCGGGTCCCGATGATCGGAATGCCGATCGCCGAGCCGAAAGACGAGAACACCACGAACAGCGGCAGGATGATCATGACACCGGGGATCGACTGCAGCCCCACCAGTGAGGTCAGGAACGTGCCACGTCCACGGAAATTGAAGCGCGCCAGGCAGTACGCCGCGCCCAGCCCGAGGAAGGTGGCGATGAGGGCTGCTCCGAGCGACGCGACCAGGCTGTTCCACAAGCCCTGGGCCAGGGCGACGGTGGACCAAATGTTCACGTAGTTGGCGAACACGAAATGGCTTGGCCAGAGTTTGCCAGCGGCCGCGTCGAAGTCCGGAGTGACGGAGATCAGCAACATGTACAGCACGGGCAACAACGACAGCAGCAGCAACGTCACGATCAGGATGGACAGCCAGCGGGGCAGCAACTGCTGAGGGTTGCGGGGACGGGTCTGCCGACCGCGGACGGCTTGCGCTGCGGGTATTTCCGATACGAGTTCGGTCATGTCACTCAGCCCCCGCCGCGGCGGTCAACTTCGAGGCCCGCAGGTAGAAGACGACGGGAATCATCAACAGGATGAGCGACAGGACGGACATCGCCGCCCCCAACCCGAATCTGAAGGTCTGGAAGGACGTTTGATAGATGTTGACCGGCAAGGTGAGTACCGGATTCGGAGCCGGCGAGCCGAACAGCACGAACGGCAACGTGAAGTTGTTAAAGTGCGCCAAAGTGGACAGCAGCAGGCCCAGAGCCAGCTGGTTCCGGATCTGCGGGATCACCACGTAGCGGATCTTCTTGGCCCAGGTGACGCCGTCCATGTCCGCAGTCTCGTAAAGCTCGTTCGGGATGCTCTGCATACCGGCGATCGTCATCATGTAAACGAAGGGCCACGACGCCCAGATGTCCACGATCACCAGCGCCCAAAAGGTGTTGTTGCCGATCAACCACTGCTCGCCGTGGATACCGAACACGCCGAGGAACTGGTCGAAGGCGCCGTTGGGCTTGAGGATGAACCGCCACACCGTTGCGGTCACGAAGGACGGCAGAACATACGGGATCAGAAACGCCGAACGGACCAGGAAGCGACCACGGAACGACGCGTTGACCGCGAGCGCAGCGATGAGGCCGATCGGAGCGCAGACCACGGTGGTGGCCACCGAGAAGGCGATGCTGATCCAAAGTGAGTGCAGCAGACCGGATGTTGCGAACGCCTCGCGGTAATTGTCGAACCCGATGAACGGGGCACTGGTCCATGACCTGAGCGAGTACTGATCCAGCTCCAGAAAGCTCATCACCACGGCGAGCAGGAACGGGATGACGATGACCAGCGACAGCAGAGTCAGTGTCGGCGACATCAGCCACAGCGGTCGGCCACCTGGGGTCCGCTCTTTTCGTGCCTTCTCGGGTTTACCGCTCCCCGCCGCCGTGTCCGTGCCCGACGACGGGTTCGCGGCTACTGGTGCCGAGGTCACTTGCTGGCTCGGTCCAGACTGGACTGGGCCGCCGTATTGGCGGTGGCCAGCAGCGCCTGAACGGCGCTCACGCTATAACTGCCCTTCGCCAGCGAAGGAAGCGACTGAACGACCGTGTTGGTCACACCGTTCTGGAAGTCGGACCAGGCGCCGGTGAAAGCCGTCGGCGTCGAACCCTTCTGAGCCACCGCGAACGGCGCGAGCATGGGATTCTTGGCGGCCAACTGGGCGAAGGCCCCGACGTTGGTCGGCAGGTTGCCGAAGTCGTTGTACTGCTCCACCTGCATGTCGGTGCTGGTAACGATGTTCACATAGGCCAGCGCGAGGTCCTTGTTCTTCGAGTACGACGCGATGGCCAGGTTGTCACCGGACACGATGCTCTGGGCGGCTGGCGCACCCGCCGGACGGGCGGTCATCCCCAGCGGGACCGATGGCAGCGGAGCGAAGGCATACTTGCCCTTCATCGGCGATGAATCGAGACTCGGAATGTTTCCGGGGCCGGAGAGCGGCAGGATGGCCGCCTTGCCCTGCCCGAAGGCCGCGATGGCATCGGCGTTCTTCCAGCCCGCGCTGGCCGTGTCGGCCAGCTTGTACTTGGTCAGGAAGTCGAAGTACTGCGTGGTCGCCTTGAGTACCTGCGGCGAGTTGAGCAGCGCCGTCTTGAGATCGGCGGAGACGAACGGGGCGCCGGCCTGCTCGCTCAATGACCAGATGTACTTCCACGGGTCGTATCCGTCCGCGTAGTCCATGGCCAGACCGTAGACGCCGCCCTTGGTCAGCTTCTTTGCGTCTTCCACCAAGCCGTCCCAGGTGGTCGGCGGGCTTGTGATGCCGGCGGCCTTGAACATCTCGGTGTTGTAGACCATGGCGTACGGCCGGCTGGCGAGCGGGATGCCGATCTGGGTCGTCAAGTTGGGACCGGACATCGCCAGTGTCTGCGGGTTGTAGCGAGCGCGTCCGCCGATCTTGTTCCAGTCAGCGTCGGTCAACGTCACAAAGCCCTTGGTGGCGTACGCGACCGGCGTGAAGGTGGTGCCGAGTTGGTAGACGTCGGGGCCGGTTCCGCTGACGATGGACGCCTGGATCTTGGTCGTCTCCTCGGAGCCGCTGGCGTAGGTCTCGATCGTGAGGTCCGCGCCGGTGGCCGCCTTAAATTTGGCGGTCACATCCTTGGACCACTGTGCGAACTGCGTGGGGTAGTTGGGCTGAGCGCCGACGAAAACATCAAGGCTGCCCCCCCGCCCGACCCTGAATTGCTGCTGCTGCTGCTGCTGCTACTGCTACTGCTACTGCTACTGCTACTGCTACTGCACGCTGACAGGGCCAGCGCGGCAGTGGCCACAACCGCCACCGCCGACGCAATCCGACGCAATCGACGCATGGTCAACTCCTTCCGGCGGACCCGACCACGTCGGCGGATCCCTTGTGCCGGCGACTGTAAAGCGGGGCCTACGGAGCCGGAAAGCGGTTGCCATAAGTTGCCACGGTCTGAACTGGAGTCGGTCGACGAACCGGAAGCTGTGTGAAACAAGACAAATCGACAATCGATACGACGCCCGGTGATCCATTACCTTGCATCGCGTCATTGAACCGCTCATCGCCATCCAGTGCCCGGCCCATAACCGCCACCAGAGCACAACGGCCGTGATCACATCGTCAGCGCTGACCGAACGTCCTACGGCGACCGGAACCACCCTCCGGAGCTACCACGGACCAAGATCATGATCGCGCCGATTGGGGATCGGTGACCGGGCCCGATGACCCGGATTCACAACGGTCCTACCCGGAAGCTCACCCGATTCGTGCCATCAGGCAGCGGCGGGCCATGTCCATACGGGCCTGAACGTGCGTGTTCACCCACTGCAGTCCCTGATCGGCGGCGTGCCCGAGCGCCCACAGACAATGCGAGGTATGTCGCGCAGCCATCATCACTGGCAAGTCCTGCTCTGCCGTCTGAGGGAGCGGGTGGGCTGCCCGGTAGCCGTCTAGGAACGCCGAGCTTAGGCTGGGCCAGCTGTCGGGATAGTCAGCGAGATTGCCAAGGACTGCGCCAAGGTCGAACAGGCGTGGACCTGAGCCGAAATCGTCGAAGTCCAGTACACCGACCGTGACTTGGCCGTCGACGTTCGAGAAGTTGCAATTGCCGAGGATGAAGTCTGCATGGATCACGCCCCAGTCCGCGACACCATCGAACACGACACGTGAGCGCTCCTGGACCACCGCGAATAGCTCTAGGTCGGATGGCCCCAACAGAGTGGACAGAAGCCCCGGATCCGCCCCCATCAAGCCGGGATTGGCACCCGTGAAAAGCGTTTCGGCATCCCAAACCAGCGGGGCATGTCTGCGGTCCCAGCCGTCGGCGAGTGTATGAATCGTGCCCAATGCCTCCCCAAGCACCCTTGTCGCGTCGGTGCCCAGCCCGCTGTCAGGCTTGATCGGCGCCCCTGGAATCCAGTCGAGGACCGAATAACAGGTGCCGCCTATCTCTGCCACGCAGTTGCCGTCAAGGTCCCGCCATGGACGAGGGACCAAGACCTGCGAAGGGACGCGTTCGGCGAGATATTCCAACAGCTCCAGCTCACGGCGGATAGCCGTCGAGCTTCTCCAGCCGGCGCGGTGAACCCGTAAGGCCGCGACCGGCGCCGGTTTAGCTTCCTTGGCCGCCATGAAGACCGTGTTGTTCATCGTGCGGAGGTGCCACGCCCGCGTGCAGTCGGGGGCCAGGCCAAACAGCGACAACGCCGCTTCCACTCCGGGATCGTCGGCGACCGGATGCTGTGCCATGCAGCACACGCTACTCAGAACTCCCATGCCCGGAAACTGGTTTCCAGGGACAAACGCGGGCCAGTGGTTCGGGCTCGAGCGCCGGATCGGTGGCGCAGCGCTACCCCCGCTGGCGGATCGCTGAGCGGCGCCGAACCCGCCGAGACGGAGGAAGACTGCGTCGGCATAGCCCTTTGGGTTGACCCAGGGGGTCGGGAACAGTCATCAGCTTCGGCAGCGAAAACTCGTTGGCTTCGCCGGTCCTGCTCTGCCAGGGTGCTTGGGTGGCGGAGCGAGCGGGTCAGCGGGCTTGGGTGTTAGCGGGTCTCCAGGTTCGTGCCCTGCTGCGGCCTGACGGCAAATGGCTGGTCAAGCTACCCGAGGACCATCCTGAGTTGTGGAGCCGGTTGATCGAACAGGTGCGCTCAGAACTGGACGCGCCGCTGCTGATCAACACCCTCGCCGATCTCGACGCCGAACGGATCGGCATCCTGCAGGCTGCCGGCTTCCTATCGGTTCGCACCGAAGCGATCTGGCGCATACCGCTCACCTCGATCCCTGCCCGGCCGATCCACTCCGCCGCCCACCGGCTCCTACCGGTGGATCGCTGCGACCTGGACCGGGTGGTCGACCTCGACAACACCATCCGCGCCGACATTCCCGGAACCCGAGCCTGGCGGGGCACCCTGGCCGACCTGTCCGAGTCCCTGGACGACGCGGACTTCGACCCGGCCCTGTACCTGGTCGCGGTGCACGTGCAGACCGGCTCCTACGACGGGCTGATCCGCGTCTGGAATCGCCGACCTCGGCCGCGGCTCGGTTGTGTGGGTGTCCGTGTCGGATGGCGACGCACTCGCCTTCCCGTGGCCCTTCTCTGGGCTGCGGCATGCGTTCTGCGGGACCGCGGGGTGACTGGAGTGGTGACCGAGACCGACGTGCGCAACGGTGGGTCGCACCCGATGGCGTCCAGGCTTGGAACCTCGACCGGCGTGATGACCGAGTGGGAACGATCCGCGTAGCCGCCTGCCGACCAATGTTCGCCCGTGGCGCGCCCGCGGCCCCCAGCCGTGTCACTTGTCGAATTACTTGGCGGGTTCTGTTCGGATTATCTGGCGGTGACCGCAGCCTCGAGTCGCATCACTGCAGGTGGGGTCCGCCGCCCGACGTTGAGCCTTCGAACAGAGGGTCGATCATCCCGCCAGATAGCGTGAACAGAACCCGCCAGATAATTCGAACAGTCACAGACCAGCGCGGCGGCCGGTGGAGCATCGTCGCCGCGACCAGTCTGACCGTGTTGGCTGAGCAGTTCGGCGTTCTGGAAACCATCCGGAAAACGGTGCAACGTCACCGTGATGAAAGAGCCGCGTACCGACTAGTCTTGCAGATGGTGGAGGCGAAGCCGGTCCTGTCCCCCGGCCCCGCGGACTGGTCGTGGCCGCCGCCGGAACCGCCACCACCAGAGGATGTCACCGCGTTGGATCTGCTCGAGCGGATCCTGGGCGCACACCCCGTTCCGGCGTGAGCTGATAAGACCGCGGATCGCTGCGGGTTGTACCGTTGGCGCTGCCCGCTACCTGAACGGTTCAGCGACCACGCGATGCCCCTCGCGCCAGGTGACGGGCGCGCTGGCCGCCTCAACCCCCCGTAGGCGGCCAGCCCCCTATCCGGAAGCTGGCCTGCGGTTGTGTGGTTGAGGCCAACCAGGACTGGGGACGCCCGACCAGGGGCCAAGTACCCCAACTTCTCGTTCGAGCTGACAGGACAATGCGCGGTCGCTCGAGCATTGATCCGGCGACCGCCCCCGGCTGAGCGTGCAGATTCGCGGCCGCCGCCGACGTTGACCCGATCCTGTGACCCGACAGCTGGCCGTCCGGCTGGCTCGTCAACGGTCTTGATCCTCCTGTGGGCGCCTCTGCCGCTGGTACTTGTCGGACAGGCGGTCAATCCAACAGTGCGATCCGATGGACGGGCGCTGTCGCTTTCAGATCGCGGCCGAGTTCGGCGTCCCACGACCCATCATCTACCGCTGCCTGGACGCGCTCAACGCCTCCATCACCCTTTAATTGACTGGAGTGCCTCGGCCCGAACATAGGCGCTCTCTGCGGCCGGGGCATACGCACACGCGAACACGCTGTGAAACCGCGACCGAGTTTCGGCTTCAAGACTGCCTCAAGAACATGCGAATTTGCCGCTTGAGTCATAAAGATCGATACCAGTAATAATAACGAATGTTTCCGTAGATCTCGTCCTTGACCCGGTCGATGCAGCCAACACGCCGTGCAAATCGTTGCCGGAGGATGTTGAAATTAAAACATTGTATACCCGGTTGCCTACAGCTGATTTGGACTCGTCGTAAGCAAGTTTAGCTGCCGACATTTCTTCGTACGTTGGGAGATGGTCGAAATTGGTGGTCCTTCCCGTTGATGAGACGATCGCGTTTTTTGATGCCGCTTCGAAAACGCGAGCGGCACAGATGAACAATCCATCCTTAGAGTCTACCCACGTGTTGCCGAGGTCACCCGACCGCGCGGCCTGCAGTACATCAGCAGTTGAGTCCCTGACGACGTCCGCGGCGTATTCCGTGGCCCAAAAACCGTCAGTGTTAGGATCTGGCGGCGGATACCCGAGCGTTTGACACCGGTCGACTATGGAATTGAGATCGGGAGTCGCTGCCTTTGAGTCAGCTTGCCGCTCCACATCGGCGGCGAATTTCGCAATCGTACCGTCGGTAGCTTGTGCGGCTATGGACATAAAGTCATCCATATGAAGGTCGGTTATGTACTCGTTGATTGGATGGGTAATCTTACTAGCCATGTTACATACGACGTTATCGCCCTGGCTGATAGACGACGCTGTTGCTCTAGGCCGCAGAACAAGGATGAAAGTGACTGCAATGACCACCAGGGCGGCCGCGCCGATTAGCAAATTTCGGCGACGATGTACCTTCGCGTCCCGAGCGCCCTTGGCTAAATCGCCGTCCGCGCCTTCAGCAACGTCGGGTCTGGGTGGCTCCGGGACTCGTGCTGAACTCGCGGTCGAGCTGGTGGCAACGTAGTTGAGATTGGGTCGACCGGTCATAGGGTCGAATGGCGTCTCGAACGATGGACCGCTCGTCTCGTCCATGGCACCTGGCTCGTTCATGTCAGTAGCTTCTCACGCTGGGAATCGCCACATTATTTGGCCGCTTATCATCACGCTAAATGGCCGCGGTACTTAACGTTCGTACGCCCGAGCGGGGCACCGACTGGCCCAGGTCGCCGCGGCGTGATGCACGAAATAGCCGCAGTGTTGCGACGACAGCTAAAAACCGACGAGTGAGCCAAAGAATTCGACAAGTCACAGATTGGGACGAGAAGCTCCCCGGTGCGTAGGTGCCGAGCCTGCTGTCCAGTCTCAGCGGTCACCACCCTGCCACGCGCCGAAACCGATCGACCCGCGGACCCTCGACGCGCCGCTGTTCCCGCTGATCAACCAATGGGGACACCTACCCCTATTCATCCGGCCGCTCAGCCCGTACTCCACCTCCCAGCTCGCGCGGCAGGCAGACACCGGCCTCGCTTATCACAAGGCACTGCCCGTCGACGACCTCGTCGCCGTCCTCAACTCAGATCGCACAGCAGCCGAGCCCTGGGCGGCATCGAGGCCCGCCTAGCTGAGCTCCTCGCCAAGACGAAGGAACTCGACCTCGATATCCGCTGATCCTGAGCTGGCAGACCTTCGATGGTCACGGTCGCTTGACAGACGGATCCCTAGACGGATTGGGTGTGACCCCTCGGGCGGTTGACGGACCGGGGCTGAATTGCGCTTGATGTGAATGAGCATGCCGTTCACGCGACACCGTCTTCATCCTCTGGCTCGGCGACGGCGACGTCCGGGTCACCGTCGCTGAAAGCATCCAGGCCAGACCCTAGGACGTTGTCCTCGACCGTCGGCTCGGTGGCGGTTGTCCACGCCGATGGGTCGAGTCCGTACTTGTCGGTGAGAAACCTCAGCCGGTAGACGTCGCGAGCGTCGCGGAGTGTGCTGTCGGCCATCTGGGCCGACATTCCGCCGTTGAGGACGACGCCCAGCACTGGCACCGCCTGGCCTAATCGTCGTTTGACGAGGCGGAAGCCCAGGGCCTTGAAGACATGGTCGATGAGGTTGACGAGGGCGTGCTGGTTGAGCTGCGACCAGGTGGCACGGCGCATTATTTGCTGCGTGAGCCGAGACAGCGAAGCGAGCGCTGCGATCTTGGCCGCGGGGGTCGCTGCTGTGCCCACGGAGATGACGCCCAACGCGAACGCTTCCTCCTCCGGCTGTCGGACGTCGTAGCCGTACTGGGCAGCTACCCGACCTACGATCCTGCCCATCAGTGCGATCGATGCCACCGTGTCGGCCGCGATCGCCCCAGCAGCGACCACCACCGTCGCACCTGCCGACACGGTGGCGGCCACCTCCGCACCTGTTACGGCCACGGCTGTCACGCTGCCTTCAAGCAGTGCGACCATCGTGTAGAGACCGCGGGTCAGCGGAAGTGCCTGGTCGAGATGTTCGAGGTCCAGGTCACGCACTTCGGACAGCTTGACGACACCGAGGCGTTTGCACACGCGAGCCAGGTTGACGCTGTTCATTGCAGGTTGAAGGGTGACGGCGGCAAGGCCTTCGAGCGCACGCCGTACCTGGTCCTCCAGGGCTGCGTGGCCTGGCGTGTTGGCCCATGCCTTCGCTGCGGTGGACGCGGTAGCTTTCGTCACCCGCCGAGCGAAGCCAGGTGCCCGGCGCTGGCCCTGGTTGAGTCTGTCGGCCGATTCGTCCCATGCTCGGCGCTCGTAGGCGGACATCTTTTCTTGGCGGCCACTCGCCATCCTGTTGCTCCTCAGTCACAAACCGGGCTGCGTCGGCTTTTCGACCGGCTTCGAGCGGGCGACGCTTGCATGATCGTCATGTTCGGCAAGCTCTATCATCATCTTTGCGTGACCAACCGATCACGTTCAGATACTAACTGATCGAGGGGCCGGGTTGGCCTGTACGCCAACATCTGCGGCTGAGCCCGCCATGCCACCTGCGGACAACGCCATGACCGATGTCGTGCTTGCTGGTGTCAGAAATCCATCTGGCAGCCGACGTTGCCGGAGATGGCATCGGAGGACGTGTATGCGGCGCAGGTCATGTGCCCCCAGATGTCGCCCAGAAGGTAGCTGTTGTGCTCGGGGGACGCCTTCCACGCAGCGACCACGGCTGGTCCGGTCAGGTATCCCGATGCGAGGTTCCCGGGGTCGCAGAATGTGCCGGTCGAGTTGAGGGCCACGCAGCTGTTGATGGCATCGGTGGCGGGCGTGATCACGAGGGCGTTGAGGCCCTTCTGTATGCGGTAGACGTTCACGGCGGCGGCGGTGTCAGCTGCCAGCTTGGGGGTTGATCGACCCACTGATTCGGTAGCATGCAGTGGCTGCTCGGCGCGCGCGTCCACATGGCTCGAGTCGCCGCGACGTAGACCAGCGAGCGGGACCGAAGGTCGGCGTCGTCGCGTTCGGCTGGGTCCAGAGCGGCCAGCCGGCGTTGCTCGGCGTCGCTGGACCAGCCGACACCGGCCAGGGCGACCTTGGAGAACTCAGTGCCCTTGGCTCGGTGCATGGTCATGACCGACACCCGGCCGGGGTTGGGCTGTCGCGGTCGACCTCCCGGGCGGGTAGTTGACGTTGGGTCAGTGCACCAACCAAGACCTTATCGGTATTGACCACCAGCAGGTAGGCCAACAACCGCCCCTCCGTGCGGCCCTGTCCGCTGGCGTGCCAGTTCTCCGAAAATGCGGCGATGAACGCTTCGACGTCGGCCGAGAGCTCAGCTGCCATCGGCAGCATCCGTATCCGGCACGGAATCCGCTGGTCGCCTGGTCATCTGGGTCCGGCGACGCGCGAGGAACGCATCCAGCGGCCACGAACGCATGCCGCCGGCGACGACGGAACTGATCGAACCGTCAGTGTTCCGTTCCAGGTGCACCGTTTCCCCGGCCACCGCATAGCCGGCCGAGGGCAGCACCGTCAGGGTGTCCTGGTCGACTACTTCCAGGTACGCAGCTTCGGCGGCGGGATCGGGCATCCCGGGGTGGAGCAGCACCAGACGGCCGCCAACGTCGACGATGTCCAGGTGGCCGAACCCGGCGACCACCCTGGTGACGAATGAGGAAGCGTCGAAGGCGGCGGGAACGGCCGGCCACTCCGCTCCGGCGGACTGTCCGGACACCGCCAGGTCGATCATCGACAGGACGCCGACGGCGAGTTCGTGCGCGGGTCCGCCGCTCTGGTTAGTCAGCACCGAGATTGCCAGCTGGTCGGCCGGATCGACGAACGTCCGGGTGATGAAGCCTGGAAAACCGCCGCTGTGGCCGAATGTCTTCCGCTTGCCCAGGGTGTGCAGCTCCAGACCCAGTCCGTACCTGCCCTTCTCCTCGCCGCGGACCTCGACGATCGATTCGGTGCGCTGCATAAGGCGCTTGCTGCCATCGCTGACCACCCGATCGTCACCGGGCAGGTGAGCGGAGGCATACGCGGTAAGATCCTGGGCGCAGGCGACGAATCCGGTGGCCGCGGACATCGCCCCGGTCGACGGATTATCCATGACGAACTGCTCGTCGTCGCCGTCCAATCGCAGCGAATGGCCGGCCGACAGCTCCGCCGGCTCGATGCCGCCGACGTCCGGGTGCACCCGTGGCAGGTCGAGTTTGTCCAGGATCTCTGCCCGCACGAAGTCGTTGAACGACCGGCCGGACACCCGGGCGACCACCATGCCGACGACGGAGAATCCGTAGTTCGAGTACTTGAAGTGCTCGTCCGGACCGAACGTCGAGCCCTTGGTGTGCAACGTTTCGATCAGGGCCGCCTCGTCCGGGAAGTCCCGGATCAGTTGCCAGTAGTCGCTGTCCACACCATCCCGGATGACGCCGGCCTGGTGGCCCAGCAGCGCGCGGACGGTCAGCCCGGCCAGGTCGGTGTCGGCCAGCTCCGGCAGCCACTGGCCCACCGTGTCGTCCAGCCGCAGCTTGCCCCGCTCCACCAGGATCAAGCAGGCGGTGGCCGCAAAGGTCTTGGAGTGAGAGGCGATCCGAAACAGGTGGTCGGTGGTGAGCGGCACGTCCCGCTCGTCGTCGGCTGTGCCCAGGGCTACATTGACCAGCAATTCGCCGCCGACACGGATACTCAGCTGAACACCGGGCACCCGCAACATCCTGCGGCGCAGCTCGATCCAGCCGGGGATCCAATCGGCCAGGGCCAGCACGGCCTTTTTGGTAGTTGCGCTGGAGTCAGTGATATCGGCGGAACCGGTAGCGCTCAGCATGTCTGTCCTTGTCATTGTCATGGTCGAATGTCAACGGGTGCGCGGGTTGAGAGCGTCCCGCAGCAGATCGCCGAGCGCGATCAGACTCAGGACGGTGACGGTGAGGAACACGCTGGGGAACACCAGCATGTGCGGATAGTTGTCGAACTGTGCCTGGGCGGACGCGAGCTGGAGTCCCCAGCTGATGGATGGTGCCACCAGGCCCACCCCCAGGAACGTCAGCGTCGACTCGGCGACGATCACCGATCCCACCAGGATGGTGGACAGCGCGAGCACCGGCCCCATCGCCCCCGGCAGCACGTAACCCAGCAGGATCCGACCGTTACCCAGACCCATGGCCCCGGCACACATCACGTACTCGGCGTCCCGCACCTGGCGCACGCAGGTACGCACCAGCCGGGCCATGCTCGGCCAGCTGAACAGCGCGAGCACCAACGAGACGGTGATGGGTCCACGATTGTTCACGCTACCCAGCACCACCACGGCGCCGAGCAGGAACGGGAAACCCAGGAACACGTCGGTGAGTCGAGCGAGCACGGAGTCGACCCAGCCACCGAAGTAGCCCGCCACGGTGCCTAGCAGCAGCGCCACCACCAGGCACAGGACGGTGGTCAGCACACCGACGCTGATCGACGTGCGGGTGCCGTAGATGACGCTGGAATAGATGTCGCACCCTTGCAGATCGAAGCCGAACGGATGACCGGATTCCGGTGGCAGTGCGCTGCTGAGCAAATCGCAGTCGGTCGGGTCCCCGCTACCGAACCAGGCCGCGAACCACTGTGGGCAACGGAGATCAGCATCAGCAGCCCGATGACGACCGAGCAGATCCAGAATGTCGGGCGGCGTCGGACGCTGCGCCAGAAGCCACGGCGGGTGACCGCGGGTTGGTCGGTCTCGGTGGCCAGGGCCAGCTCGGTCATCGCATTCCTCTGTGAATCGCCAAATTATTTGCAACCGACAGGCAAGGGCGGCACCACGGAGTTCTACCAGCCACGACTGGCGGATGCGCAGAGCCAGCTCGCTACTGCTCAGGCGGTACTGGCGAAGCAGTCAGCCGACGCCGCTGCCGTGCCGAACCTGGCGGCCATCGCCGCGAAGCACCCCGGTATGGGCGCTCTCGACCAGACCGCCACCTCGCTGGATGTCACCTACCGGGCCACCGACCCGGACGCGAAGATCGTCGCGGTCTACGCATTCATGACCGAGCTCGGTTTCACCGGCGCGACGCTGGACCGCATGGGCAAGACCCGCGCGCTCGATGGCACCCTGGCCGCGCAGGGCCACAACTGCAATGTGTCCTGGATGTATCACCCCGGCGACGGGCTGCAGATGGTGTTCGAGGCCAAGGCCGGCTGAGTTGTTCCCGCGCGGCTGACCAACCCAAGGTCGAAATGCCGCCTCTAAATGCATCACACCAACTGTTATATGCGCCCTGAAATATATAGTGATCGCACAGTGTCGGTGGGTGCAGCTGCAGAGGGGACTTTATGAGCGAAGCGTCGAACAATTCATCGGGCGATCGGGTCCATACGCCTTCGCCGGCCAGCCCTAAAGCCGGCCGCCAGTCACGCAAAATTCAGGTCGCCATTGCGAGTATCTCCGCCATCGCATTGATAGCCATAGGCGCCGTAGTCGCGCTGTTGATCACTCGACCAGGGTCGGGTGCGCCCTCGTCCGCCACCGCGTCGTCGTCCGGATCGGCTGCTCCGGCCGACGCGGTGACCGCCGCCAGGCAAGCCGCGTGCGGCCGCCTTACTGCCTCTTTCATCCAGTCCGAGCGGTCGCCGGGACAGTGGCGCCAGGAGCTAAACAACAGTAGCGACTACGTCATGAAGGCAGCTACCGATGGAGTATTCGCCGCCCAGCTCGGCAGCCTACTCAAGGCGTACCAAGATGCAGACGCCATCGACCGAACTGTTGACGAGACCGGCTACGAAAACGCGAGCCTGTACGTCATTGGTGCCTTTAAGGCAGTCTCGGACACCTGCAAGGGCGTCGGCGTTATCTTTACGGCCCGCACCAACCCCTCGGCTGACTCGAGTGCCGCACCCTATGCAACCGCATCCCCCAGCGGCCCTGGTGGGGTAGGCCCCGTTATCATAACTGGCTCAAGCGCCGCGCCGGGCGAAACGCTGCAGACACTCCAAGTCTTGCCTACCGGCGCTGCTACTGACCCATCGCCGCTCGTGTCTAATCAGCAGGGGGCGCCACCCGTGATCTCATCATCGCCACCCCCCACACACACCGTCGGAGCGTCTTTTGCCGCATGTTCTTATCCGACGAGCGGCACGTCCGTGAAACCCGTCAGGCCGCCAGCTGATCGCGAACCCAACGCCAAGACTGTCAAGGCCATCTTGAGGTTAACCGGGGGCGATGTCCAGATCGTCATGGATCGCTCCAAAACTCCCTGCACGGTCGGCAGCTTCGAGCACCTGGCGACCACTGGCTACTTCGACGGCACCACCTGCCACCGGCTCACCACCGGCGCCAGCCTCAAGGTGCTGCAGTGCGGTGACCCCAGCGGAACCGGCGGAGGCGGGCCCGGTTACAGCTTCGCCGACGAGACCGACCCCGGCATGACCTACCCCGCCGGCACAGTTGCCATGGCCAATTCCGGCCCCAACACCAACGGGTCGCAGTTCTTCCTGGTCTACGCCGACTCCACGTTGCCGCCCGACTACACGGTTTTCGGCTTCATCACCGGCGGGCTCGACGTATTGACCAAGATTGCGGCGGTGGGCGTGCGTGGGGGCGGCAGTGACGGACCACCCGCGGACACAGTGAAAATCCAAGAGGTTGCTACCGCCGGGTGAGCGCTGACGGGCGGTGTGGACGCGCAGCATTACCCGGAAGGACCGACTTCCGCCAGCAAAGCCGTCTGGCCTGCAGTGGTGGAGCAAACAGTCACCCTGCGCCATACCAGGTGATGCCAGATAGGGCAGAAACTGCTGCTGGATTACCAGCGATGTGAATCGCCAAATTATTTGGCCGTTAATCGCCACGCTAAATGGCCGCTGTCCTCAGCGTCCATACGCCTGGACAACCACCTCCGAGCCCATCTGCCCAGCTCAGGCGGTCACGAGGCGCTGACTGCCTCAGGGTCAGGTGGACAGATAATTTGGCTCGACGATGGTGTCACGGTGGTGATGGATCCGTTTCATGTCGTGAGGTTGGCCGGTGAAAGTCTGGAGCAGTGCCGCCGTCGAGTGCAGCAACAGACACTTGGCCGCCGGGGGCGGGCCGGCGACCCGCTGTATTCGACTCGTCGGACCCTATCCACCGGTGCGGATCTGCTCACTGACAAGCAGCAGCAACGAATCTCAACGCTGTTCGCCAACGAAGCGCACCTGCAGGTCGAGGCGACCTGGGGTGTCTACCAAGTCATGGTCAGCGCCTACCGCGACCCCGACCGCGCCGCCGGCAAAAGAAAGTTGCAACAGTTGATCGACAGCGTGAGCGCCGCTGTCCCGGCCGCGCTGATCGAGGTCCGCACACTCGGCCGGACCTTGAAGAAACGGGCCGCCGACATCCTGGCCTACTTCGACCGGCCCGGCACCAGCAACGGCCCGACCGAGGCGATCAACGGCGGACTCGAGCACCTGCGCGGGTCAGCGCTCGGATTCCGCAACCTCACCAACTACATCGCACGGTCGCTGCTGGAGACTGGCGGGTTCAGACCCGGCCTACACCCTCGATTGCGATGAGCCACAAAACCCGCCAAATAATTCGAACAGTTACAGGCCAGAGGCATCGGCGAGACGGCGTCGGTCCAGCTTGGCGCGTACTGCATCAACCAGATCACTGCCCGCAGCAAGGACGCCGGCGTTTATCAGTGTGGCTTCCGCCTCGTCCAGATAGGCCGCCGGTTCTTCCAATTGACGCTCAGCCGCGATGTGATGAGCCGCGTCAAGGTGACGCACAGCGCCGTCAACGTCGGGCTCGTTCGATACGCTGAGCAGCGCGGTCGCGGCGAGCAGCATGGCTTGGCGAGCTGGCTCGCCGTCTGCGACGCGTACGGCGCCCCACATTGCGTGGTAACGCCAGGCGTCAAGGGCTGCTGCGGTCGCGTCTGCTTCGCGAAGGATGGATTGCAAATCAGCCAGCGGATTGATCGACATATGCCACCAACCCGGTCGGCCGACAGTTACGAGGGCGACCCCGTCGTTCCACTCCTCTCTTAAAGCGAGCTCAAGCACGGTCGCAACGTCCGTGGGAACATCGACGATCCGCTTCTCCAGCAGGGTGAGCACCTCCTGTTGTCGTTGATCAACGATCTCTTGAACTTCTGCGGTGGTGAGTGGCTCGACTTCAAAGCGCTCGACGGTTCTGAGCTGCTGAAGCGTGGTTGTGCCGAACGCGCCGACGCCCAAGACCCGCGCAAGTCGCCGTTGCGCAACGTCGTCAGACCAAAGAGCTAGATGTCGCTCCTTTGCGAGCGCGATCGGTGCGAGCCACGCTGCTGAGTCGTCGCTTGCGATTTCACCAAGGTCGTCTAGGGAAACATCCGGAACCAGCACCGGAGACGTGGAGGCCGACTCAGTCTGACCATGGCGTTTGAGTGTTGCCAACAACTCATCGACGTCAAGCTCGGAAGCGATGAGCGAATCAGCCCGGCTGTCGTACCGAACAAATCCCGCGCTTGACGACCGACCGTCAAGATCGGAACGGCCTTTCACGATATCTGCGTGACTTACGGTGGGCATGAACAGGGTTCGGAACGTTCCTCGTAGCTTGTCGTACTCACCGACCTCGGTGGCGACCAACAAGGTCGACAGGTCAACGACCACGTCTTTACCCGTGGCAGCCAAGGCTGCTTCCTCGTCTGCCGTGTCGTCTTCTTCAAGAGCCGCCGATGACAGCAGGTAGCCCAAGGGCCGCTCCGCGAGAGTGGCCGAATACGGTCGGTGCGCCATTAATGCCAAAAAGCCGAGCGGCAGGCGCCCTTGGCGAACCATTTCGACCACTTCGATTAGTGGTCGGTTGTCTTGTCGCATGAAGTCTGTCATCTGTGCGATCAGCGCCTCTGGCGTCTCACCGGTAAGCACTTGAATCGGCGTCGCTTGTCCATGCATCGAGACGTGTGCTTGCAGCATCTCGAACGCTCTGGCGCGGACGCTCGCGTCGAGCACGAGCCGCCGATCTGCTGGACTCGCAGGTTCGTCTTCCGCATCTCGAGTGCGTGTAACCACAGCGGTGATAAGGGACGCGCTGAGCTGAGCGTCCTCAGCGAACTGGTCGGCAAGGTCAAGCGCCCGGGTGTATTCGTCGGCCGTCGGCGATGGGCGGCACAGCACTACCGACGCCCAAAGTCGCGCTTCGCCAACCGTGTCGACGACGAGATCGTGTCTGTTCAGTAGTGAGTACGCCTCGTCGTCTTTACCGAGGTGCAGCTTGGCATCGGTCAATCGCCAAACATCCTGATCGTGTGCTGGCGCGCCCTCGGAGACGACGCAGTCGGTCATGAGCCGCTCGAAGCGCTCCCACAACTTCGTCCGGTCCGGCTCATCTGCCAGCACAGCCCGCCGCATCAGCGCTTGGGCGAGACGTCTGCTGGCGACCTGGCGGTTGAGTGGATCAAGTGTGGGCTCTTGGAGTACAGCGGATAGAAGTGTCTCCACCTCGGGCTGTCGGCCGAGATGATCGACGGCCTCCACACGCAGGATCGCGAGTTCTACGGTCCGGAAACGTGTGAGGGCAGCAGTTGCAGCTGCTTCTGCATCTTCGTATCGCTCAGCGCCCATCAGGAGCGTAACCAGGCGAAGCGCCGACGTCTCATCTGCTTCGGCAAGTAGCCTCAGTTGCGGGATGGTCTTATCAAGTTCATGCGCCGCGGCCGCGGACGCCGCGGCGAGCGCCTGCATCGGTGCTGGCACTATATTTCGAGCTACCAAACCATTGAGACGGTCAGATTTATCGATCCCTAGCTCACCAAGTCTCATGACGGTCAGGAGGAGTGCTTCGGGTCGACATTCGTCGAGCTGGTCAAGCAGCGACAGCCAAGCAGAGCGCTGCTCGTCCTCATTGGCACTACGTTGTGTCCGTGCCCTAGCGAGATCGCGGTCCAGGCCGTTGGGCATTGCGTCAATGATGTTTGCTGACAGCTCGGGCCGGCCGAGAGCGTACGCGGCGACCGCTGCCGTCGTTTGCACAGTTGGCCGCCGGGCCTCTTCAGGTGTTGCTCGGCCGTCGGGCGACGAAAGTGAGCGGTCGAGCGCACCGGCTAGCCGGCCGGATGCCAATAGCGCCTGCAGCAGCGTAGTGAGGGCGGCTTCCGTGGGTCCGTTCCACTCATGCAACTGATCGAGTGCCTTGGCTGCCCATCTGATGCTGCTTTCTTGATCCGTAAGACGGGCGGACGCCGTGCGAGCGCGTCGAGCCAAACATTGCGCAAGGGCGATCATTAGTCCGACCGAGTCAGGCGCGATAACGAGCGCTGCTTCCAGCAACTCTGCTCCTGCGTCAAGCTCGCCCGCACGGATGGCGCTTGTTGCTCGAAACGACAGCACAAAATCATCGTCGTTGATTGCTGCGATGCGGCGTTCAAGTTCGGGTGGCAGGTCTACAGGTGCCGCGTCGGCCTGACAGGCCGCCGATGCTGATCACCCTGATGCCGCCGACCTGCCCCATTGACTGGATCCCGCGTTAGATGCGAGAATCGCGCAATGAACGGGAACCTCCGTAAGTGTGGCGAGTGAGGGACGAGCTGCCTGGAACGCGAAGGCCCGGTCTGCACCTGGTCGGCGGCGCGATGACGCACCCGGCCGAGCAGATGCTGCAGGCGATGCTCCAGGGGTGACGGAGCCAGCAGCTGTCGCGGGGCTTGAACGTGACCACGATCGACACCGGCGAGAGCGTGGACCGCCGGTTCCACGCCCACAACAACGAGTGGCCGTGGTTGTGGACGCCGCAGATGCTGGACGATTGGGTCAGTGACCTGCGGATGAGGCGCAGCAGTTGGTCCACCGTCCGCGGCTACCAGGGCGCGGTCCGCCGCTTCTGCTGGTTCATCACCGACCCGGCCTACTCTCGGTCGGTGGACTGCGAACGGTTCTTCGGCACGCACCCGGTGCAGATCTGCCAGGACAACAACATGATGGTGCACGTCGCCGAGGCCGAATCGGTGCCGGCCGAGAGGGCTGAACCACCCCGGGAAGTCCAGAGACTCCACTTCTTGAGAGGATGGAGTCATGGGCAGACGATCGAGCAACTATCCGCCGGAGCTGCGGGAACGGGCTGTAGGGATGGTGGCGGAGGTGCGGCCG
>JAABUK010003019.1_pt1 | contig 29053 bp, 32 predicted proteins | sample 5559141 | NCBI WGS metagenome assembly JAABUK01 (sample SAMN10711869, study PRJNA513367) | rock metagenome | isolation source: Antarctica rocks | place: Antarctica: Victoria Land, Pudding Butte nord | collected 2016-01-03
AAGGGGGTGGATGTTCAGAAGGGGGAGGTGGGGAGGTTGACGCTGCATGGCAGTGTGGGGCTGTATGGGCATAGTGAGGAGAGGGCCAAGAATGTGTTGCAGCATGGGGTGGGCGAGTGGGTGGATAGGGAGGATGCGGCTTTTGAGGATTTGCAGGGGAAGTGTCGGCTTCGGGCGGAGGGGATGAGGGCAAGGTTGGTGGAGATGGGGAGGGGTGAGGATCTGGGATATTCCTTGGAAGGGTAACCTAACCAAGCGGCGGCGGCGGTGGGATTTACATTTCTTGCGGGATTACACAATGTCTACATGCACATTTGCCGACATTAGCGCCGGCGACGCTGGTTTGACAATCATGGAGTGGAGATGCAGATTGTAGAGCTTACTTCTCATCCTTGCGGTTATTCTCACTTTCCCGATTCAGATTGAGGGCTCCGTGGGCGAATCGATGCTGTGTATTTTTGGTACGAGAGCACATCATTGCTTATTATGGCTGAAGGTCAATCAGCAATTCCCGAGCGTTCTTTTCATCCTTTCATTCGTCAATCGGTCTTTCGTTTCCATGTTGCAGCTGCTCTGCCCTGGTGCAAGAATCGCCGTCTGACTCAGACGAGTATGAGTCCTGTGGAGAGTGAGGGCGCAGATATCCATACCATCTCGTTCACGTCATCTTCACTAATTTCCCATTCTCTGAGCTCCGCCGACGCATCCCATGCTACCCCCTTTTATGATCTTCTTGACCTCGACTTCCCGGCATAGCGCCTTATAAACATCGACCGTCTGATCGCTCACGTTCCTCTTAAACGATTCCGGATGTGGCGAGGAATCTCTAATAAGGATGATTAGGGCCTAGGACTAAGCGAATCTTATGCCGGTTTGACGAGCAGTCTCAGTCAGTCTTCTGTGGAATGCTCGGTGAACGTAAGCCTGAGCGTGTGGCGTTGTCTCTCACCAATATGCTTTGATAATATGTTCCGGCATTTGTTTCTCCACGTCGCGGGCTCCTCGTTGCTTCGTCGAGCAGACAGGTCCAGATCAGTTGCCGCAGGGCGAGAACGTGGAGGCGGATAACTTTCGTGTCCTCCTAGATGGGGACTGATCTAGATTCGGCGACACGTGTAGAGTGGACTGTTTGAAGAAAGCCCCGGCTTTGGGCTGATCGTTGAAAAGGGTTCGGAGGGGAGCCCCGGGCCACTTGGAGGGTGGCTCCACTGGCAACTCTTGGAGAGGAGTCGAGGGCGAGCGAGTGCATCTCCGTAGGCGCCAGGAGCCAGAATGGGAACAGAGGGAGCCAGAATCAGTCTGCGTATTCCCACAAGGAGGAAGTCAGGGAGGCATGGGAATACAGATTGGGAATCAGGACAAGCACCGTGAGAACCAGAACAAGCATCGTAGGAACCGAGAACAAGCACCGTGGGAACCACAAACAAGCACCGTGGGAACCACAAACAAGCACCGTGGGAACCGGAACTAAGATACCTAGGTTCCAGGGGAAGAGCTGCCCCGATTGGGAATTCACAAGACTATGACTTCGGGAGTGAGCTCTTTGAATGCTGGACGTCTGGGAGAGAAGAGAGGTGACATAGCATCGAGGAATTCCGGAGTTCATTGAAAGGGTGCAGCCAAGCTAGATATTGTGACGTATGTAGACAAACTACTTTTCAGCCTAGCCAAATAAATTAGCCCGTCAGCCTCTTCTCGAAACCGAGACTTTATCATCTGCGCATGGTGGCCGATAACGTCTCTTCCAGACGATAACCTAGACCAGGCGATAGCTTCTTTGACATGGTAGGATCGTTTCCGTAGCTTATGAGGGGCCTTGACTGACGATGTCCTAGACGGAAGCCAAGACCTCGAAGAGTTTTCTGAACGCGGTGGTTGATCCGAAGGATGCGAATATAGAGTAAATAACCGCTCTCCCCAACACTAGTAGCCATCTGACTAACGACATGAACGCAGCATCGTTGCCGTTCACGGGCTGAACCCAACAAATGAAGACTTTCATGCCTACGAAACATGGACTGCCGCCAAGAAGCTGTGGCTGAGGGACTTTCTGCCTAAGAAGCAACCAAAAGCCAGAGTTCTTTTGTTCGGATATAATTCAAACGTTGCTTTCGAAACCTCTACAGCGGGAGTTAGGGAACAGGCCATAAATCTGCTCAACAGATTAAGAGCCAAACGGGAAGATGCCCCAGAAAGGCCTATCATGTTCGTTGCCCATAGCCTGGGAGGTATTATCGTAAAGAGAGTCAGTCACATCTTGCTTCGATTTATCGTCCTCCGACTTTCCACAGTCGTTGCCTCACCGTCAGAGAATTCACTGACTCTTGGCTTAGGCCTTGGTAGAAGCCAAACTTGATGACACTTACGCCTCCATTCGTAGCGCCACTTATGGAATCGCCTTCTTTGGTACTCCTCATCGAGGTGGGAATCTCGCCAAACTAGGAGACATTGCAGCACGCATTGCTCGAGGAATTCTTCTCAATCCGGGAAACACATTCATGGAGAGCTTAAAGAAGGATTCGTTATTCTCCGATGGTCTCGCTGAAGATTTTCGACATCTGTTAGAGGATTATTACGTGCTGAGTTTCTTTGAAACGCTTCCAACGAAGAAGCTGGGCTTGGTAAGGGCTTTGCTAAAAAATGATGGAGGGTAGACAACACTAACTCGTGTAGATTGTTGACAAGAAGTCTGCCACCCTCGGTCTTTCCGGTACCCGCGAAAAGCAGATTGCTATGGACGCGAATCATACCAATCTCTGCAAGTTTGATGACATCGAAGGAGCTGATTACGAGCAAGTAGTAGAAAATCTGGTCGAGCTTGTTAACTCTGCGACAAAGGCTTTCTCGGAACGACAGCGCTTAGCGGGATTGAGTTCCCTACCTGGAGAGATTCCGTCACATCTATCTGGTCCTGCCTGTATGTAGATCTTTCATGTTTTCGATATTTCAATCAAATGACTGAATGTGTCTCTGAAAGTCATAGTTCCATACTCGAGCAATCCGGATTTCGTGGGTCGTGAGGACATCATCCAAAAATTGGAGGAAAAGCTGGCCATTAATGGAGAATATCAACCAAGAGCAGCAATCTATGGCCTCGGCGGCGTGGGGTCTCTATCTCAAGGTCTTAAGCCGTCGGTACCGTAACTGACTAGCTCCAGAAAATCCCAAATTGCCATCAAGCACGCATATTTGGTGCGGCTAAATCATCCAGACGTCTCTGTGTTCTGGATTCATGGATGCAACTTCGATCAATTTTACTCGTCCTATCTGAAGATCGCGCAAGAATGCCACATTCCAGGATTTAGCGAAGCAGAAATCGACAAGCTTGCCCTCGTCAGAGATTGGCTTCAGAGTCCGAGCTGTGGGAAATGGCTGATGATTATCGATAACGCTGACGATGCTGAGATATTCTTCAAGCCCACAAAGGAAACGGATGAAGGCGCAGAGCCTGTTGCTCAAGATGCTGGCATAACTATGCTTGCGTCTTATATACCCGATCGTCTGAACGGATCTATTCTCGTCACAACGCGAGACAAAAGAGCGGGAAGCTATTTTGTGGAAGGGCGAGGAGCAGATCTAATCGAGGCTAAAAAGATGGACGAGATGGAGTCGATAGCACTGATGAACACGAGACTAGGCCGGACAATGACTCAGGAGGCCGAACTCCGGGAGCTGACCGAACGCTTGGAGCATTTACCGCTTGCCTTAGTTCAGGCTGCAGCTTTTATACAGCAGAACTCGCTCAGTGTTAGCGCGTATCTTAAGCTTTACAAGAGCAGCGATGACACCGAGACAGAATTATTGAGCCGGCCTTTTCCGAGAATGGGTGATTCCAATGTCGCGAATGCTGTCACCACTACGTGGATGATTTCTTTTGAACAGATCAGAAGAAAGAACCCACGTGCCGCTGAGCTACTTTCGCTCATGACTTTCATGGATCGACATCGAATTCCAGGAGTGATTCTTCAGATGGAGGACGAAAGCGACGTGAATCTCATAGAAGCTTTCGGAGTCCTTAAAGCGTTCTCTTTAATCACCCAAGATGAAGACGAGGATATGTTCGACATACATCGCCTGGTACAATTAGTCATGCGAAAATGGTTGATCCTTCGAAAGGAGGCTGAGAATTGGGTCGGAAAGACTTTGGAGATAATATCAACCATATACCCCTATGGCCAATATGAGACTTGGCTATATTGCGCTATTATTTCTCCGCACGCTCGAGCCATACTTGAGCATGAAATAACGTCAGAACAAGAAAAAGTACTCCAAGCGAAGCTTTTGGTTAAACTCGCTTGGTTTCTCACATCCCAAGCCTTTTTCGCGCAGTCCGAGACACTAAGTTTGCGGGCGATAGACATGCGGAGGGCTGTGTTTGGAGAGGAGCATATCGACACGCTGAGCAGCAGGGGAAACCTCTCAACAACCTATTGGAGACAAGGACGACTGAAAGAAGCTGAAGAGCTGGCACTACAGGTAGCGACCACGGTGCGGAGAGTCTATGGAGACGAATATCCCGAAACATTGCAGAGTGCCAGTATCCTGGTCTTGATCTATAGAAGCCAGGGAAGGTGGGAAGAGGCCGAAAAGCTGCAAGTACAGACACTGGAATGCATGAAAAGAGTATATGGAGAGATGCATCCTGACACGCTGCGCTGTATCGTCAATCTAGCGGCTATATTCGGCACTCAAGGACGATTTAACCACGCAGAAGAGCTGCTGGTTGGAGTACTGAAGTCCATGAAGGAGGTGCTAGGAGAGAAGCATCCTGACACGTTGTCCTGCGCCATGAATCTGGGCTTGATATACTTCGAGCTGGGACGATTGAAGAAGGCCGAAAGCCTGCAGGTACAGACGATGGGAAGGATGGAGGAAGTGCTTGGCGATGAGAGTTTACAAACGATCGCAAGTATGGGCAATGTTGCAGAGATATACAGAGAGCAGGGCCGGTGGAAAGACGCCGAAAATCTACAAATACGAGTGAAAGAAACGAGGTTGAAGGTGCTTGGCCCAAAGCATCCGGACACCTTGCGGAGTATGACGAACCTGGCAGCTAATTATTCCGGACAAGGTCAATCCACCGAGGCCGAAGAGATCTATGTGAAGGTAATCGAGATGAGGAAATCGGAGTTCGGAGAAGAGCATCCTGATACATTGGTCGGCATCATGCATTTGTCGGCGATATACGCGAATCAGGGAAAATGGAAAGAAGCTGAAGAACTGAAGCTGCAAGTTATAGAAAAAATGCAACGAGCGATTGGGGAGAAGCATCCCGATACTCTACGCGCCATTCTGGGTCTGGTGAGGACTTATGTCGATCAAGGACGGTGGGAAAATGCCGAAAAGGTAGGATTGAAGTTGCTGGAGTCCTTGAGAGATGAACTTGGCAAGAGCAATATCCTCACAATGGATAGCATGAGAGTCTTGGCTTCGGTGTACAGACACCAAAATAGATGGGAGGAAGCGGAGAACGTATGCATGCAAGCGGTGGAATTAATGAAGGAAGAGTTCTGTGAGGAACACCCCGACATACTCAGTGTTTGGAGTGAAATGGCTTCGATATATATTGGTCAAAAACGGTGGGAGGAGGCAGAACAGCTGCTTTTATGGCTAACGGGAGTGATGAAACAAACGATGGGCGACGAGAACCACGAAACCTTGAACAGTCTAGAGCGTCTGGCAAAACTGTATGGGGTCCGGAAACGAGTGGAAGAGGCAGAGCAACTAATATTGCAGGTGTTAGAGGTGAGGTCAAGAGTTCTAGGCCCAGAGCATCCCGACACGCTACGTGGGTACTACAACTTGGTAATAGTGTATTCGCATCAACATCGATTTAGAGCTGCGTTGGGGCTGGGTTCGGGAATGCTAGAGGTCATGAAAAGGGCGTATGGAGAAAATCATCCCCTGACGCTACAGCACACGACAAACTTGGTATATATCAGGCGAATGGTCTGGTTTTCCTTCTTCGCCAATATTTTCGTGTTGATTCTGGCCCTCATTTTCCTCTACTATTTCTTCTTCTTTACGTACCGCTTTGTTAAAAGGCTTCCGATTGCAGGGCTCGGAGACTTGTCAAGGCCGCTTTTCCAAACGTTATGGCGTACATGATATCCGCTTGAGAGTTGAGATCCTCTCATCGGGGTGGCAGATGATTAAGCGGGGGACGTCTTGGCTGTATACAGAATGGGGGTTTTGGTTCCTCAAGTTCAAATGTATATATTGAAGCCTGCAAATCAGCTGATCCGCAATCATCAACACCCAGCAGCTTTGTCCCCCCCTGCCTTCTCTTCCTTGCCGACTAGCCTCTCGCCCATTCTCTCATCTGCGAGGGATTGTGTCGGGCTCTTGGATGGTCTTTCCTCAATCTCCTCCTCTGGAAAGAACGATCGCGCTTCCACATCCTTACTCATTCGCCTTTTTCCAGCGTCGTTGCTGGTGTCGGCACAATAATCCAGTAGAAGCTCGACAATGACTTGATTCCGCGTTCGGACTGCTGCCCGATCCAGTGCTGTCCGCCCATCCAGATCTCTTGCGCTGATGTCAGGCCTCTTCTCTAAGATGAGATGCATCATCGGGGTTGCCAAAGAGGAATGCAGATCGAGTTCGTGTGGCATAATCCTCAGAACCAACATCCCAAGGTGAAGGATTCCGTTAGCGACATGACTTTGTCGAGTGGTTTGACTCCTCTCATACAAACTGTGCACATACAATAAGAGCGCGATCGGGAAACAAGAAGGCTGGTGAGGCGATCAAAGCACATAGACACTTGTCCCATCTCCTGCTCTGACAAAGTAGGAGATGGCGGGTGGCAAGCCCGCTGTGGCGAGGCCAATGCGTTTGCCGTACGAAAAGCCTTGCCATCACATGATTTGTCGTCAGCCTTTTCTGCAATAGTAGTAAGTGAGCATCGTCTAGAGTAAATGAAGTTTGGTTGAGTCAAAGTCCAAAAACTCTTAATAGACTTTACTAGTTGATTTAGATTTCTAAAGAGAATAATTCTTGATAACATGGAAGAATTAAGTATTGAAAGCAGCTATCCAAGGACGTGGTTTTGCGCTGGATGTATTCCGTCATGACGGATCTCATGTTCAGGCTCTTGTTGATACCGCTTTGCGGGAGCATGGCAGGTGGAGCAAAGCGGCGTTTATTGGTTGCTGTGTGTTGCTGAGAGGTTGCGCAAAATCGGTTCTCGACGTACTGTCGACGTCGGGCCGTCAAGATAAGGGCGAGCAATCGATTGGTCGTTTCCGCAGCTACCTGAAGCATAAGGGACCAGGAAGTGACGATTTCCTTGTCAAATACCACTGTGCAGTACGTGATTCACCGTCATGCTTCTCCATTGGAATTTTTCGACTGACTTGGTGTAGCCCGTTGCAGCAAACTTGACGCAGGGTCCGAAGGATAAGACGAGTGGAGAGCTATTTGCATGGAATGACTGGTGTTGTGGAAAGCCTAGCGGCCTGTCTTTCTATTGTCAGCGAGTCATCTCAGCGTGGTGGTGCGTATTTCTTCCCGATGTGCGTATTCCCTGGTATCTCCTGGCAGTATTTCAGTCAGCAAACACCCATCACAGTAACCATGCCAGCAAATTCTCCTCGTTTGTCTAACCACGCAGAAGTCGTGCTTAAATGATTGGACCTGGGTAAATCCAAATGTCGTCTTACAGGTGGGAGGCGTCCAGGCTGCAGAAGTCCAGCGTAAGTTGAGGCCTCTTCGGTTACAATCGGAAGATGATACTGTTCATTGGCTTTTGGACCCGCGAACAGTGACCAGATTGAAGAAGGACGAATGGGTAGATGACAACGTCTTGTCACATGCTTTCTTCTGTGGGAGGAGCGTAGAGGTGAGGGAGGAGGGCGCTTATATGGAGTGGCATACATCACATCATTCAGAGGCGCTGACTACGGAGTCGAACGCGTACGAGGGCCGAGTGTTCAGGCCAGTTCTGGCGAGGCATAACAGTCCGGCCATCTCGAGAGAAATGCTATGGGTACGCACTGGTCAACTGATCGAGACGCTCAAGCCAGGAAGCTTGATCGGAATGCCAGGTGGCGCAAAAGCGTTTTCAAAGCGCGCAGGTTGAACGGTTCATGTCATCATAATTTAGATACGTTCGCGTTCCGGTGGAGAGGAGTGAAGACGCTCGATTGGAAATCCAAATTTGATGGACTTGCCTGATTGGGCCAGATGGGCCCGTATCCTGGGTGATTTGACACTTGACACCAGATCACCCAGCCTGGGGGCAGCTCTGGGTGATTCGAAGCGTCGGATGCCAGTACGCAACATGATCAGCAACCCTTCACCAGAGCACAAAGCGTGGATTCTGGGAACTGAAGACGTCAGAGAATGGTGGATGAAGGATTGGAAGCAAATCATGATAAACCATTGACGTTCGATCGTCAGATTTAAATCACGCATAAGCTCAATCCAGATTTGCCCTGCAAGCAGGAGGCAAAGCCCCTGCCACTGAACCACAATGGGAATGCTTCGGATTTGCCTGCTAAGTCAAGAGCTTGGGCCGAGGAGGTGGGAGAGGAGGCGGTTGCTGGGGTCGGTGCCCCTTCAGCTTCGCCCAGAAACCAACACCACCGGCTCTGTGATAATACAGTCCGGCTTCTCCTCACCTCTCAGGCTCACCAGCACGGTCCTCATTTGCGGTTTTATCCTCTACGACCCTGCGAGATTCTGTCCTGAGTCCATTGCAAGCCTTCCCCCTTCTCTTTCACGACCGCAGTCGCCAAGTCGTTTGTTGGTAATCTGCCTCTGGAATCTGCTCGGTCACGCTCTGTTCCTTACACAGCCACTGCTCCCATCCTTAAACACTCTCCGCGTCATCAGGCCGCCGTGTCACCATCAGAATCAGACTCGAAACGTATTCGTTTTGCCGCTCATTCCTTCTTAATCGCATTCGGAGCCTTCAAGACCCATCATTACCTGCAAAAGCGTTCCATCTGGGCGATCAACCTCTTTATAAGCCCAAGAAGAAAAAGGCACTTATCGTTATCGCCCAAGCGTTTCGGGCTAACGCCCTTCCCTCCTCACCCTGTTCGCGTCCCCTCACATGAATCCGCATTCACTTACCGTATCACCTGCTCCCTTGACTACATCTACCGCGAACCAACCAGATCATCGAAATGGAGATCAGATAACCTCTCAGGTGGAGGAGCCGGCCAACCTATCGGTTAATGGGAAAGCCGTCCCTCCTAAAAAGCCTACCATGACGTCCCGTCTCTCCCGCATGTTCTTGCAAGGTCCCAAGGGCAAAGATCATGATGAATTAAGATCACGAAGTCCCGATCGAAAAGGTGAAACTCCGGGCGTCGTCAAGGCGCCGCCCCAACCTGCTACTCCGCTTCGACACGCATCTTACGATCAGAAGGACTTGAAGGATCGAAAATTCAGCATGTTGAGCAGCAGCAAGGAGAAGATTAACGAGGTCACCACGGCAAATCCAGCTCACATTCAACACAATCGATTCGAATTGGAAGAGGATGGAACGCATGCGCATTATCTCAAATCTGCGAAGCGACAGGAAAAGCTGTCGGACATGCTCAGTAGCATCTTGGGTGGTGGTAAAAAGAAGGATGCAGATGGCGCAGACACCCACCAACAACTCTCCTTGATGTCTTCATGGGTCGATCAGCTCAAATCGGAACGGGAAACCCTTGCGAGTGACAAGAAAGGAGGACCGAATGCGACCACGGGCCTCGTCGAGAAATACGGCAAATGTCAAGAGATTGTCGGTCGCGGCGCGTTCGGCATCGTTAGAATATCACACAAGCCCGATCCCAAAGATGCAAGATCTGAGTTGCTTTATGCTGTCAAGGAATTTCGAAAGCGACCGCAGGAAACTCCGAAAAAATATCAGAAGCGCCTCACATCCGAGTTCTGTATTTCATCCTCGCTGCGACATCCGAATATAATCCACACCCTCGATCTCCTGCAGGATGCAAAAGGCGACTATTGCGAAGTCATGGAGTACTGTGCTGGAGGCGATCTCTATACTCTGGTACTTGCTGCCGCTAATTTACAGGTCTTGGAGGCAGACTGTTACTTCAAGCAGCTCATGCGCGGTGTCGAATACATGCACGAGATGGGCGTTGCGCATCGTGACTTGAAGCCCGAGAATCTTCTCCTCACCACTCATGGCGGCCTCAAGATCACAGACTTCGGCAACGGCGAATGTTTCCGCATGGCTTGGGAAAAGGAGGCTCATATGACTGCCGGATTATGTGGCAGCGCTCCTTATATTGCCCCTGAAGAATACGCTGGAGGAGAATTCGATCCCAGAGCCGTTGATGTTTGGGCTTGTGGTGTCATCTACATGGCAATGCGTACAGGTCGGCATTTGTGGAGAGTTGCGCGAAAGGATGAAGATGAGTTCTACGCACGGTACTTGGAGGGCAGGAGAGACGAAGATGGGTATGCCCCCATAGAGACACTGCACAGGGTAAGTCGGGCCTCCCTGTTTCCACGGAGACTCTTGCTAACTTAAACTCTGCAGGCGCGCTGCCGCAACGTCATTTACTCCATCCTCGATCCCAGTCCTGGTCGTCGCATCACTGCCTCTCAAGTTCTCAAATCTGAGTGGGGTCGTGAGATCAAGGTCTGCAAAGCCGGGACCGAGGGCTTCTAGCAACACATCTATTCGAGGCAGGAGCGAGAAGCAAATGGGAGGTAGTGAAAAGTACAAGCGTCTCTATTAGGTCTTGAAGAAGATGCATCATTGAGGTTCAGCATTTGGCATTTTAGCGTTCGTTCACGAGAAGGAAATCATGGTGGTAGACAGTAGATGTCTTTCTCTGCATTCTCGCAAAGGCTGCGTGTCCACATCTACGACTTCTAGACGTACATAGTACTCCAATTTTTCAGATCTCCTGGATGGCTGAGGTCGTGCGTGAAAAGTGCAATTTGAGTTGCCTGGAGGGTGAACTTATGCTTCGCACCGCATTACGTGGTCTTGGGGCTTTGACTGGCCCAGTCTTGCACGTGACTAGTCTACAGTGTTGGACCCAATTCCGATGCGAAAATGTTCCATTTCTGCTACCATTTATCATCACAGCGATTATAGCATCGTCCTTACTTCCTGGGTGCTGTGGAGATTCTCCAGATATCCCGGATCGTTCCGCTACTTCAGTCAATAACCGGTCGTTCTTCAATACCGCGACGATGTCGTGGGCAGGTATGGAGAATCTCACTGAAGCCCAAGCATACAAAACTAGGCAACGCCCTATCACTGACATAAGAACACAGGTTTCAAGAAAAATGTCAACCGGGCAACGACCCAGGTTATGATGAAGACTGGTGCGATTCCCCTCCGTCCCACCGCTCTTCACAACGCAATGTCGGAACGGGGCACTGACTTCGACATTTCAGGTCATGTTGAGAGGACCAATGACCGTGACTACGAAGTGGAAGAAAGGTCCAGATGCCGCGCTAAATTGAGTGGGTCACGGGCTGATGGAAGAATAGGCGATACCGAACTATGGAGTCAGCTGCAAACAGGCTCCAGAAAGAAGCGAAAGGCTATCTTGATTCCTTGAGAGGTGGGACGAGTCATAGAATCAAGAACGAACCAAATGCTGACATTGCGACAGCCATGACTGCATCCCAAATGCGAATCGCTGAAACAATCGATGCCTTCTATGGAGACGCTGGGACCAAAGACGGGGTCAGTAGGTCATATAAGCAAGCTGTGGAAGATCTAGACGCAGAAACCATCAAAGCACTTGATGGACCCTACAGGTATACTATGCACTCGTCCAGGTACACCGAGCATGAACGGTTCCTGACTATTACCGCTCTGCAGAACCACGGTCCTCGAACCCATCTCCAGGTTCTGTGCCTACTTTCCCGACATCAACGAGTGCATCAAAAAGCGAAATCATAAGCTTCTAGACTACGACTCAATGCGATCGAAGGTCAAGAGGTTGGTTGACAAGCCGGACAAAGATGTCACCAAGCTGCCTCGGGCTGAGAAAGAAGCAGAAATGGCAAAACAAGCTTACGAACAACTAAACGAACAACTCTTTACCGAACTACCACAACTTATCGACCTTCGAGTGCCATATCTTGATCCAAGTTTTGAGGCTTTGGTCAAGATCCAATTGAGATTTTGTGCCGAAGCATACTCAAGGATGGCTCAGGTTCAGCAATATCTGGACGCCGATACGAGGGATCAATATGCCAGAGGAGATCTGGACAACCGGGTGGAGCAAGTTTTGCAAGAAATCAGAGACCTCACCATTGCAGGCTCCGTTTAGACAAGCCTACTCCATGTACACTGTAAGAGAGATGGAGTTGGAAGGGCATTCAGCGTTGGCGTTTTCTCCATTTCCTACCAGTGATCGACTGGACACACAGCCTTGTCTTGATAGTGTTCAAACCAAGGCCAGAAACGAGTAATTGTGCTGACGTGGAAAGGGAGTCCATGACTCTGTGCGGAAGGAAACAGTAAGCGAAGCACTGTGCAAACCCAGGTTTCAAATTCCCAATTTCCAACAAGTTGACCTGAATTCGGTGTTATGCTGCAATGCTTCCGTCCCACCCCCTGCGTCGTTCTTGAGGCGGAGCTGTCCATCCCGCCTTGGCATTGAGGCGGAGATCCGATCCCCAGAATTCACTCTTGCACTTCTTCACTCCCTCACAAGTCCATGTCAGCGCTACGGTACTTAGGTTGAGGGTCACACACCCGTGGATGGGCTATTGCGCCTTGGCTTCAGAGCCATGTAGCACCTTGTCTACGGAGTAGTTCTATTCTCGACGTCAAACCGCAGCCCTGTCCCAATCTTCACACCATTCATGGCTGGACCCGTGCCCTTTCTTTCTCTCTAAAATCAGACATTGCTGCCCCATCTTTCTGGTGATCTGTTGTCCGTCTTCTCCTTGACGAGCTTCTCGTGCTCTTCGCAGCCCATTTGACCCGTCATCTGCCCTAAGTACACAGTCCTTGCATTCGAACAAAGCATCGCTTCCTTTACATCGTTCTCTCCAAACCAATATTTTCACTTCCCAAAGTCCTACGTCGTTGCCATGGGGGAAAACCCCATGGGGAAAATGCGATCATCATCCGGAACTTTCAAAACAATCTGGGCGCAACTCCCACAAATCAGCATTCCATTCGCACGAAGTCGCCTGATACTGTATTCCTTTCACTTTCGTCACCGGCCTGCTCTCCTCTCTCTTTGTCGTCGTCGCCGTCGCCCACCACGCCAATACCGTGGCCAAAGACCCCACGTACTGGTACGCCGGTTCGGACGAGCACGCTGTGATATCGTTGATCATCATAGCCCTCCTCTGAAGTGCTGTCTGGTCTTTTATCTTCCTTCGCAGCCTTCTTCTCAACGCCACCAATCACACCTCTCCTCCCGCGATCGGTACTTCAAACCACAGCAACCCGGAGATTCTCTCCCAGCATCAATCTCGTGGCCGCCGCCGCCGCTGCTGCAATTGTTCGCCTTGGCTCTCCCCCACCCGATGTTCAGCCTCCTCATCGAAATCTTCCTCTTCCTCTTCCCCTCCGTCGTCGTCTTCGGTTCCATGTTCGGCCTGCTCTGGTCCGACTTCTCCTCTGTCACCATCCTCTCGGACTCCTCCCGCCCTGACTGTCCAAACTACAGCTACAGCGACCCTGAGAGGCTGATGTTCTACTGCACTACCAGTTTTCGCCAGGTCTTGGGCTTGGAGTACGCGGCGCTGATTGTGTTGGTGCTGCTGAATGTGGTGGCGCATGTGGCGACGTTTGTTCTTGCTTGTGTTGAAGTGCATAGGCGGAGGGGGGTTGTATTGAGATGGAAAGGGGAAGGGATAAATGATATAGGCATCGATTGCTATTGTAGAATGAATCTATTGATGGCAATGTCCATCATCCAGGCGTGATCCTTGATGAATAGATACTGCCATACATAACCTATAATGTGTAATACGCAACACTTCCCCCCCCCCGCGGAAAACATACCCACGTCACCGTTCTTCATTTTATCCCGTCCCGAATTACACATCGTCCCTTAGCTCGCCCCTCCTTTTCCTGGAAACCATACCATCTCGCCCGTCTTACCCACGCATCCTCCAAAAGAGACGGGGGATCCGTTTACCCTTTGGAATACGCACATAGGGCCAAGTTGTTGGATGACTGAGCAAGAGGATACGGGCCTAAGCGCAATTCAAGACAGCAGGGAGGAGGAGGAGGAGGAGGAGGGGAAAATAATCGGAGAATGAGAGGACGTTTGGCATGGGCAACGGTCTGAGTAGGCAGGCAGCCAGCGTGGTGTTGTGCACCAGGGCCTATTGAGGAGATGACGGCAAGTTGTCTGGTTGAACAGGGCAGACTGAGAGGGCTTTGTTTGGATGTAGAATTCTGCCCGACGAAGAGGCGGACCGGACCAGACCAGACCGGACCGGATCGGACCAGACCAGACCAGACTGGTGGGATAGAAAGGATGAAGTGCAGTGCCGAGGGGGCGTGGTTATGGCAGGATAGGATATGTGGCCGCGAAAAGGAAGAGGAGGAGGAGGAGGAGGATAGGATCCTGGGTTTGGAACTCGGCATGCATGGGAAAGCAACGTCATATTATCATAGATTGAGTATCTCTTTCATGGTGTTGGTATGTGTGCGAGATGGTCGGTGTGTGATGGGGAGAGACGGAGAGACGGACAGGGCCCTGGTCAATGCATGTTCTCCACCGGGTAGAGGAGGCAGAACACATGCCTTCGGGTGGGGGCGGGGGGCTCTGGCTTGCCTCGCTGCTTCGGTTGCGGTTGCGGCTGGGTGATTGAGTAATGTAACGGACTTGAGCATGCTTTTCGCGACGCTGGTTTGTGCTCGAGAGAGATTGGCGTTCGCTGTCGAGAGGGGGAGACGGAGGTCAATAGGGTCTTTCCAACTGGGAGGTCGTAGAGTACATGCCGTTGGTGATGTGCCTCCGTGAACGGTTATCTCAAGGTCTGAACGTTTGTATTCTAATATCATACACTTGTATGTATACCCTCCCTCCATGACCTATCCCAAGCAGATTCCTACAAGGCACCTAGTTCTTTAAGTTTGCTGATCATCCCATCTACATCTTTGACTTTCCCGCCCCCTTTCCTCGGTGGTGGTTCCTCAACCTTGATAGTCTTCAGCCTGTTCTTACTATCTACACTATAGTCTTCCAGCCTCTTTTTCTCCAGCTTCTTCTTCTTGGCCTTCATGATATTCGGTAAACTGGCGTATCTCGGTTCGTTCAGGCGTAGATCCGTGGTGATGATCATTGGCAGTTTCGCCCTTACAGTATCCACCCCGCCATCCACTTCCTTCGTCACTGTGACCATATCGCCTTCGATCTCGACCTTACTCGCCTGCGTTGCCTGCGGCCAATTCAACAGCCCCGCCAGCATCTGTCCGGTCTGCCCACTATCATCATCAATCGCCTGCTTCCCCAAAAACACCAAATTCGACTCTTCCTTTTCCGCTACAGCCTTCAACAGCTTTGCCACAGCCAGAGGTTCGAGGGGGCTCTCTTCGGCGACTTCAACGTGGATGGCGCGGTCGGCACCCATAGCCATGGCAGTTCGGAGAGTGTCGGCGCATTTGGCGGGGCCGGCGGAAAAGGCGAGGATGTCGGAGACAGGGTGTTTGCGTTCGCGGAGTCGAACGGCTTCTTCGATGGAGAGTTCGTCGAAGGGGTTGAGGGAGTGTTTGACGCCAGAGGTCTCTATGCCGGTGTTGGTTTTGTTGACGCGGGGTTTGATCTGGGGGAAGGAGGGTGAGAAGTGGATATGGGAAGATGGGGTGGGAGAAGCTGTGTGATGGTCTTGGGCTACGAGAATGGGCCAGAGGGGAGAGAGGTAGGCTTACAGCATAATCAATCACCCTCTTTACGGGGACTAATATTCGTAACGATCTGGACATGCTGTGAATTGAGCCTGGTAAGTCTCCTCTGGAAACCTGGCCGGATCTCAACCTTCAAGGAGACGTTGGTCGATTCGCAGGGTTAATTGGAGAAGTTGAAGTGCTCCTGCAACCTCGGCACGCTGTCAACTCTTGGCACAGAAAGAAGACAACAAGGGGCCGTCGTTGTATATTGGCAACACACGCTTCTCGCACCTCTTACGCATGATGTTCGCATGCACTTAACACCCGAGATCGATATAGATATACACGAAGGACATCTACTGGCCGTCTGACCCTGGCAGCCCCTTTAACAGGATCTCTATTGCAGTTGTGGCTGAGTTGAACTCCATATATTTTGGTCACGTGCTTCTGAAAGTGTAGAACCCCCCAGAGTGACACCACAGGCTGATTGTGGACATGAGAACCCATCAGAATTACAACGGATGAATTGATAATGCTGATGCTCCAGATGTGTCGCCAACTGATTACCGCTACTAATTTCTACGTCAATACTGAGAGGCTGGCGGTTTGCAAGCGAGACAGAAGAGACGAGTACGAACGGCGCAAAGGATCGGTTCCTGTCCTAGTCACCCTCCACCGAGCTTGGTTTTGGAGATGTGACGTCTCCATTAGACCATGCCGTGCGGGGTGAAACCACTCGTGCGGAAGAGCTCGTCTCTAGTGGGGAATTGCTGATCTCAGAAGATGCACTCAGAGAATGGCCTCTGGGGACAAGCGATAGGTACTCGGTTAGGCTCGGTATAAATGTGGTGAACGTAATAATGGTGTACATGTGCGATGTCGATGCCTCGGGGATGTGTGAAAGACCCATCTGATATAGTAACAATGTCGCTTTCATTCCACCGCATTTCTCAAAATCTTGAGATCGTTGGAGTACCATCCCAGCCTAACTCGTAGAATTGGAACACCCTATGAGAGCGCGTTCGCGATGCGGGTGGCAACGAGCTTCTCAGTGTCTTCGAAATCTTGCCTGGCTGAATTTTAGGAGTCCGCCGTACTCGCCATGACTGCACTTTCCCCGCCCCTTTGAGGCCTGGTGGACTCTGGTTGACTTCGATTATCCTAGGCGATGGTTGGTTCTGGTGCGGTGGCTCTGCCTCAGCAAGCATTGAGTGCGATAACGCGGTAGGATTGCTGTCCGATTTGTCAGATATCAGACTCGGGGTGTTGGAGCGAGAAACCCTAGATATATCGCTTTGCACCGGCTAGCTTTCGTAAAACCGTGGCACTTTGCCATATCTCGCACCTGAAATTGTACGTTTGAGGGCCAAGTTGACAAATGAGCCCTTTGGAGAGAGTGTTGATGTCTGGGCCCTGGGATTGAGCATGGCACTCTACCAAGGGGGCCCTATCGGTTGGCGCTGACCCACCCCGGCACAGGACAACGTAGTGAGTGCCGCGTCTTTCACCATATTTGAGAGTTCCCTCCAAAGAGCGATAGCAGGATATTCGGCAGAAGATATCGTGGAAAAGACGTTTCTTACGGCCATAAACGATATGGTGCAGTTTAAACCGCAAAAAGGAGCCAGCCCACGCCTCCAGCGTGATAAAATCCAAGCGAGCACAAAGGGACTGAGCAGAGGTGTGATCACACCGAAGACCCTCAAACGATCTCGAGAGAAATGATAGTACTGACAGACAGCTTTGCCACTATGATATCGGCTGTTTAATAATGAACGATTATTCGTCCAATAAATCTTTTCTTTTAATCTACACGTCGTTCGCCTTCTATCCCTTGCCATCACTGAGATAGTGTCCCTCTCTTATTGAGAGTAGCGTTGCCACATTCTAGCGTCATGATTTTGCAGTGTCACCTATTCAGTGACACAAATCTTTGAAAGATTCTTTAAAACGTAGTGAATATCAACACAAAACTAAATAATTTCAAGTTGACAAAGAGACGTGGTGTGTACGAAACTCTCATGAATTTTGGCACCTGGCTCCCGACCACTCAGGATCGCCGATCGGGGCCGAGACCGGGCAGATTGCTGTCTTCTTGGCTGTAGAAGAGAACCACCACAGTACTACGTGGTAGGGCAGACGTATTCATACTCTCCTCACTCAGATCTGTGTTTGAGAATGATGTTATTTTCGACAGTCTGATTTGGTGATCTGGGCACCACCAGACGACAGAAAACGAGAGATGGGAGGCGGATAGGATGAGAGCGGCAGCATTCCTTCCATATCTGTGATTCCTACAAATAACACGGCTAAGAAGAGGATGGGACACTGCAACGGTATAATAGCAACAGTCGCGTAATTGTATACCAACCACACCAGCAAACTCGCTATTAAGACGTTCATAATTTTAACAGGCAACCCGGTTTGCCGGAGGAATTTTGCCACTATGTTCAGAACACCCCCTTTCCCTAAGCTAGCGCCACGGCCGAACGACAGTTGGCTCCGATCCTGGACTCTTCACGGTTGGCATCTCATAACTGCTTAGCTGAGCAATGTTAGGTCTGTTTCCGTCTGGAGGAGGATAATACTCCGTCGGCTCCGGGGCGTGCGCCGGATGATAGGCGGGCTGGGTGGGTTGCATAGGAGGTGGAGTTGTGTAAGGCGAAGAGCGGTCATGGGAGTGTACGGGAGAGTGACTTGTGGGGTCGGCGGGGTGATCGGGTCTTGAGGCCCGAGGCGCCAAGAGGGAGAATTTGGCTTCGGACGCATAGGCAGATGTGGCTGACGGTGAAGCGGGAAGTTCACTATGCATGTGCGATGGCTCGGTAACTTCCTGGACTTTTTGATGCCTCTTGCGCTTCCGTAAAAAGAAGAGTATTAACCCAATCGCTAGGGCCAGCGCAGCGATACCGCCAACAACGCCACCGACGATTGCTCCAGTGTTGCTTTCCTGGGCGGGTGGAGGGACTCGAGTGGGAACCGGGATAGCGGTCTGAGCTGGTATCGCCCGTGTTGGAGTGCGAGCCGTGAACGAAGCTCGCTGATTGAAATATACGCCCACTCGAGGGTCGTCCCACCCATTGGATGGGGAGTTCTTGGTCGCGCCACCATCAGGCCTGTCGATCGTTAACCAACTGGTCATCCTGAGGTAATCGCACGTTGTGCTTACGAGCCCCCTGTGATTTGCAAGATCGCAGGTGGAACCACATATTCCGTCACGTTTGGCAGGTAGGAAAACCATTTTGCATTGTCCCTGTTCTGTTGGCCTAGATTTAGATTGTGCTGGCCTTGAACAAGCGCGACATCGCAACTGCTGGAATTCGTAAAGTTTCCTCCCATAACGATCATCTGCGAGTTGGAGATAACGTTGCAGGTCAACGCGCCGTGCGGCGCTCCAGGGCCCGGTTTATCAGGATACCATTTGACCCATTCGAAAGCAGGCATCGTCAGCACGTACACGTCATCGTACCCCTGAAAATGGGTCAAAAAGCATACAACAAGGGGAACCGAATGGGACTTACTGTTGCATTCTCTCCGAAGCCGAATCCGCCATAGATATAGCTACCGATGTTATTAGCCGGTATCTCTCATAGATGGATTTGCTTACACCTGGTACGAAGACTGGTCCTTTGCCCAGGTGGCACCACCACAGGATTTGCGACGCGTCCCGGGGATATTTCCAGTAGCGGTCTGTTTGTGCCAGTTGGCTGGTGACAGAAGGGTTAGCCCACAGTCAAGAGCAACGGTTGGATGTCGGCTCACCGTCTGCAATGTCGTAGATTAGAATAGTGTCCATTGAGGCCTATGACATCCTTAGCGACAGTCCTGAATTCGACGTAGAGTACAGCGGACAGCTCACCCCGACTGCCGTCTCATTTCCGTACGGAAAAGTGGCACCACCAAAATATATCAGTACGCCAGCTGCTGAAGAAGGTATGTAAACCATGATTCCTTCAGCCCTGCCCATAGTGTCGTAACCAGTATTATTTGTGAGCGAGTTTGAATTCATGTCGAATATGATTAGGCTGCTGGTTGCCAACTGGGGCCCAGTCCACAGAGGATTCGTCAGATTGTTGAGATATCCGCCGTAGTAGAAGCCTTTGCCGCTCTCACCGATAGTCACGCCTGCTCCATAGGAGACCCTTTGTATGGGCGAATTCGAAGCAAGAGACACGGATGACAGGTTCCACTGATTCAGAATCACATCGTAACCCCAAAGTTGAAATGGCGAGGGTGCTGATGTAAATTCACCTCCGTACAACCAAAATACTTTGTTGACTTCATCTTGCCACAGGATTCCTCCAGCAACGTCTGGGATGGAGTTGTTCTTGGTGAGGTTCGCATATTGTTTCGGCATTCCGTCGGCGACCGTGTCTAAATCATCGTAAAGCAGTCCTTGGTCTGCGGACTCGTTAGGAGCATTTCTCGCGGTGGTTCCGGCGATGCAGCCTTACTGATTACAGGCACTGGGTTTCGCACAATTGGGTTTGCATACAGCCAGCCACCGTCAATGTATAGCTTCCTGTCAATGACCGCTGTTTGGTGTCCATAACGCCTGCAAAAGTCCTTGAGAGGGTCCGGTGGGGCTTGAGCCAGCGCTCTCAAAACCGCAAACAGCAAAAGGAGGAGGGAACTGGTCGAATATGATGGAGCCATCAAGCTCGGAACGACAACTCACGTTGACAGAGCCAGAGAGAAGGGGAAAGCACTCTCTCGAGGCCGGACGGTCGAGAGATTCAGCGTGGTACGTTAGTATTAACTATCAACAGCAGCCGAAAAGGAATGATCTGAGAGTCTCTGGGTTCGAGAAGTGGTGGGCAGACGGGAATCCGGCCAGCACTTTCTTGCTTCTGGGCCTAAGTAGGCCATCATCGAGTGAGCTGTTAGCGGTGCAAGTTCGAAGCCGTAGGAGCGTGGCCCTTGCAAGTGGTAACCAATTATTACCGCGAGAATAGCAACAGTTGCAATCTTAATCCGAAGACAATCTGGGTGAAGCCGTACAGTAAGGCTGAAAACCTTACTTCCTCGACGACGACCAAGCCTTAAAAGCCACTGTTCGCAAATGGCATGATGATTGGAACGATAGCATTTGTACAACAGTTCAGTACACCCTTAACCAACACGACAAGGCCGTGTGTACGGAGGCGTGCCCCACACAGTCATGCAAATACGATGTAGCACGGGCGTAGTACTAGTATGGAGACTAGGTATTGCAGTATGTACACTAATTTGAACGTAGTGAAAACAGGATTACTCTTCATTGGGGACTGTGTCCAGATCATCCCATTCTAGCTCGGTGGCCTCGCGATCTTCATTCTGAGCTTGATGTTGAGCTTGTCAGTCAATGAATTGCAGTGTAAAGAGCTTGCCCTTGATTCGAGTGCCTGAGGACGACATTTTGCAGGATTCTGAGAAAGATATTCGGCTTGAAAAGGTGCTTGAGGAGGCATTTGAGAGTGTCTTGTTAATCTGCTTCTGTATGAGATTGAATTCGATGTAATATCTTACAAATATACTTACCAGAAAGCAGACGTTTAAGTAGCTGCGGAGTGCCGAGAAGTTGTAGACAGTTTAGATTGCCATACAAGTTAGTATGGGAGCTAGAACCGAGCTCAACAGCGCCAGTGATACGCCAGTAGTAGGGCAACTTAGCGTATCTGCATGACCTTTAGGGCACGTCTCCATACCATTGGAGCCGTACCAAAACTACGGATCGGAGACCCTTAGAATTCTTTGAATCAAAGATCTTTCCTTGTTAGTCGGTTTTATGAAGAAGGCTGGAGGAGATCAACTGTCAAAGTAGCGGATCCAGTACTGGTACTGATACCTAGTACGGAGTAAGGTTCGCCTGTGTCAATGATACCAAGCATCAGTACGATGATACTAGCAGACTATGGGCCCTTATCGGTGGATTGTTACGCATTCATGCGGCTTTAAGTCCCCATGAGTCTCCGATAAAAGTGTCTCAGCCTGCGACGACGGGCAGCGTGATGATTGGCCACTGCATGTCCGCACGCGCCAATCCTGCAGATCTTGCCTTGATACTGTACTACGGTATCGGGCAGAAGTATTCAGTCCTCGACGCTAGTATTGATCGACAAAAACGCCTCGTTTACAGGTATCCCTGTCGCCCTTGTACAAGATCCCTGTCAGTATTCTACGCAGTTCTGCGAGAGATGCAGTTGGAATGCACACTCGATACTAGTATTAAAAGAGGTAAGCGGCGAATCAGGCGTTTTATGGCTTTGTATCCTTACATAGCGTTACCAGTGGCGAAGTATGAATACTTATGCCCCTTACCGTAGTAAGAAGCGATTCCTTCGTGAAATGGTGCTTACGATCCTGGAAATGAAATTGGCAATCAACTTGACTACTGGCATGGAGGAATCATCCTCGAGTTGGATCCGCCGGTTTGCCCAAGATCAGAACGGATGTTAAGAAAGCGTGGGCCGATTGCGCCAATAATCAGATGCCGGACTCCATGACTGTAAGTACTGGTAAATTGAGCGGAACTTGGTTACTTGAACTGTCAGATGAATTGTTACCCTTGATTCCACTAATTTTATACTGGGGACAGCTCGACTAAGCTGGGTTGGACAATAGTCAATCTCTGACACGTGGCCATCGTTACTGCGTCCCAAGGCGTGCCGTCATCTACAAATTTGTGGTTCAAACGTTGAAGACTTGCTCTCGCATCCAAAACCGCCGTACGGTCCTCCGGTCCGCTCCCGAGGGCATTACAGCATTGTTGATCAGGTCCGTTGATCAGGTCCGGGCTTCAACAGCAGTCCAATCGCAGGCTGAGAATGCTCTTGGAGTCCTGGAGCTCGGTCATACTCTTTCCATAGCACGTGGAACCGCTTTGTCTTCCACGACTCTGTGAGCTATGATAGGCTGTCAATCTCTTCGATAATCAGATTAGGTAAAAGTCCAGGGTCAATCGCACCCGCGATGAATGAAGGAACCGAGCAAGGATCCTGATTAGCGCCAACAAATAACGAGGGTACCGTGATCTTAGCTCGCGAATCATCGACCCCTAGTGCGGCGATTGCAAACTCACTCTTCTCCCTCTCATGTGTACATTCTTAGCCATGGTCTTATAGTAGCTTAAGTCACCCTTAAACTCACCACTCCCTTCCTCAAAGTTCCTTGCGAAATCTTTCCACCGTCCACTTTCCGGCTTTGCATACTCTTTCAACGGCCGTTTCCTCCAAAAGTTTCCTCATGCCATCATTCTCCGCGCACCAAACCATCTTCGCAACGTTCCTGCCCTCCGGATCCACCTCAGGAGCCCCGTGCATCGAAGCCCAGGAACTCGCAAGATGCTCACCAAGTACCCTGGCACCATCGGGTACGAGAAATAATCTCCAATACTCGAAGTTCGAATATCCAAACCGAGACTTGGTATACGGAACACACTTCTCCAAATCAAAAGGCTCCTTTGATGGAGGGATATAGCCGAGTGATACTATGACTGCGCCTGATGTCTGCTCTGGTTGCTAGAGCCAAAATGGGAGTAGCTTGAGCGGAGCCCCAATTGTGGTCAATGACTATTATTCTGTCATCATGGTCGAGAAGTTCACAGTAGTCGTTTGATGCGTCTTCGTAGTTGTAGAGCTCAGGGTCTGTTGGGCGCAAGGACCCGCCAAAGCCTAAGATATCTGGAGCGAGGACTCCATAGCCCAAGGAGTGGAAACGAGGGGCCACTTCTGACCACATTTCTGCGGAGTCGAGGAAGCCATGGAGGAAGAGGAGGTTTGGCAGCTTCTTCGACGAGACTGGAGGAGAGTGGTAGTAATTGTAAGTGAGATTGTGCGAGCTTGTAGATTCCTTTCGCGAGAATACGTCCATGTTGTGAAGAAACAGTAGGTATGTCCACCGAGAGTATAGGCTGGGGAATGACAACGTTCGTCAGATTAGTGTATCTGGGGCAAAAGGTTGATTGCAAAGTTGGAGGGAAAGAAACAATGACAGATTCAAAAACACGATGTAGACCACCCTGATGAAAGTCTCCGCAAAGTCTCGGTAACGAATCCTTTTGGCGTCACATCAGTGACTTGGCATCCAGAGGCAGCAATTTTGATGTCGAGTCGGGAGACATTGGGCCGAGTACAAAGTACGAACGGTGCCATTTCTTTAACCTACCGTCAACTTTTGATCAAAATGAAGATCTCGTACAACGGACATTGTTTAGAGATCAAGACGCTATGAGCCTAGAGTTTGGCAAAGAATGGTAAACCATGTCAACATGATTTTGGGCAGACCATTGGTGGTTGGTCACCTCCAGCTCAAATTTTAGCTTGGCACCAAGCAGGTGACCCGGTCACATGACTATGTCTGCCCGCAGCCTCCAGCCAAGCCCACACTCAAAATTAATTCACCGTCAACCTGAACCGCGAACATTCTTCTCCCCTTGTCATCAGTCGACACATTGTCAAGATGCCGGTATGTTCCCGTTCCACGTCAAAGACCTGGATTTATCTCCATCTCGTATCGAAATACAAACGAGGAAAAAAACAAAGCCATATCCATGATCAAGCCAGAAACTAAACCCTCAAACCCTTGAACACAGAGCCACAAATCCTTCCGCACGAAGCAAAAGCTTGCAAGAGCACAGAAGCAAAACAGACCTATCCCGCAATGGATTCGATTGAGGACGGGGAATACCATCAGGTACGATATCTTAGACCCTTCTGCGGGATGCGGTGATAGGAGATGGAGTGTGGGCTGACGTGGTCATTTCGTGGTCTATAGATACAACGCTAAGCGACGACACTGGAGGAAGACGAGGATTGGTATTTGAATGGGAAGCTGCGATGGTGCCGAGAGCTGCCGTGCAGGAGAGGAGTCGGGAGATATTTCGGGTTGCTGGTGGGAGAACTGAGATGCGCAGATTCGACGGAGACGGCATTCATCGGCTTGCTCACCTTGTGTCGATAAGAGAGGGTGGTGGTGCTGAGCTCGGACTGAAGCTCCATTCGCATCGCATATTCGTTCTGCGACAGCTTGCTCCATATCACGTCGCAATGATCACCCGATCTGAAAGTCCTGTTCAATTTTCTTCCCTTGTGTGCCTTAGGATCTTCTGCCAGTTCTCTGGGTAAACCCTGACTAAACATGTCAGGGATGATGTAGCAAAGGCTTCATACCTGGCCAACGACACCAACGGCTTTTACCGGTTGTCACGAGTACTACAGAGAGGGCTGGAAAATTAGGGACTTTTCGTGACGGATGTGTTGCCTAATCACCACTATTCAATGTAGAGCAAACGTGGCCGAGTATCAAGGCTGCTTGTCAGGGTTGCTGCTAAATGATCTCAAAACTGAGACCGGTAGTGGAAGTGCCGTTAGGGTTAAAAGCGCAAGGCTATAAGAGCACTCCGGCTATCACAGAGCTCGCTATCACCGAGAAACGCCATCAATAAGATGTCAAGGTTCGTCGTCGAGCTGCATGACCAGGACAAGAGGGAGTGTCCGAAACGCCAATATGCAACAATTCCACCACCTTAAGTTCTGTCATTAAAGGTCGTAGAATCCCGCCACATATTCAGCGACTTCGAAGCGATTAGTAAGGATGTGAGGCAGAGAATGAATTTGATTTACTCTTCGGCCCACTCGTTCTCCCGACGAATCTGATCCTCTTCCTCCGGAGTAAAATCGTTCTGAATGTTGAAGGTCTTGCGGATCTCCTCAGGAGACTTGCCCTTGATCATATTGGCGACGGTCTTGCAACCGACGTCGAGAAGAGCCTTAATGTCAAGGTAGTTGGCGGCCTAGAAAGATTGTCAGCGACCCCATGTAGACTTTACGTGCGAGGTCAACTCACAAGGATAATCTCGAATAGCATTTCCTGATCAACCTGCATGAACTTTTGATCCCACTCGTCGATATCAGTGGTCTTCTTTCGAACATCGTTGTCATCGTCGTTGGAGGCAGGAGGATCGGCTTTGTGATATGTGCACCACTCGATAACCTTCTTCAGGACAGCTTCGTTGATCTACCTTTATGTGAGCTCTGAACGTGAGAGCAGCTGGGAGGCAGAACTGACATTTTGAATAGGGATCGGCTCTGAAGTGGCGGCCTCTCCCAGGTCATCGATCATGTTTTTGAGAAGGACGGAGCGCTCGATGACATCGCGATCTGTCACCAGAGTCAGAGAGACCAAATATGAGGAGGATCTCCGGATGATTACGTACCAACATTGATGGGCACGTTGTCCGAAGACATTAGCTGGACCTGGCCGGACATTTTGTGGGACTTTGATTGTCTTTTTGGAGTGAGATCTGTGTGAGGGTTTTGAGTTGATCGAAGTTCTGTTGGAACGCCTTATATCAGTTTCGTCTTCGATCGCGTTGACTGCTTTGTCTGGTGCATGGGGCTCTCCGCAAACGGAAGTGGAACGCCGTACAGCCACTCGACGAGAGTCATAGGGACATATAGAGGTTGTCTCTTTGCTTGAACTCGTTTGACCAAAGAGGCAGGCCCGCGCTTCACTTTGTGGTTCGTGGTGGTAGGGAAGGCAACGGCAGAAAGAGGCCTTGGAGAGAACCAGGCTTTGACTTACGAATAAGAAGACCGATGCAAGTGAACACTGCTCTGGAAAGCTGAGTGAAGGTCGAAGTAGTAGCTTCTGGGGTGACAGTGGATTGATTTGGTTCTGTAAATTCGGTTTGCTCTGACTCTGAAGGCGCCGATATTTATGCTTGAATGATGCGATGCCTTGTGGTTGGAACTTGCAGGTCCTCGGTCGGCATGGCCACTATACTGCAAGCGGATTAGTGGCTTGGCATCGACCCGGCCGCTGGAGAGCTAGTGGCCAACTAGCGCCATGGAAGCCGGAGAAACTATTCATCCGTCGGCGCGAGAAAGTTCTCGCACGGAATGGCAGTGAACCTGATGGATAGTTTCTGCTACCGTAGCTCAAGAATTCCATCTCCATTCATTTAGTGCCACTGGGTCTCTCGGCACTGAGAATCTCTTGCGGAGTTTGAATGCAGGTACCCTTCCTGTGGACTTCATTCCCAACCTTCGTTCCGACAATATGCGAAGAGTCAAAGAACTACCGCATCGATAAACGTTGACAGGCAATGTGGAGGCGTTCGTATTTGCTGTTGTTACTTGTGCGCCTTTACCTTGCGCTTTCTCCGAGCTATCTGCATCCCGATGAGAACTTTCAGGGTCCAGAGGTCATTGCAGGTTCGCGAATCTATCTACTACTCCTGATTGACCCCGCTGACACTCCTTAAGGCGAGCTCTTTTCATATCCTACGCAGAAAACCTGGGAATGGACCTCCTCACACCCAATCCGAAGCGTCTTTCCACTATGGCCTGTCTATGGCATTCCTATGACCGTCCTGAAATGGATATGGGCAGAAGATGATCAGGGGACCGTCTCCCCAGAAGCCGTATATTATGCTCTTCGGGTGGTGATGTTCATCTTGAGCTTTGTGCTTGAAGATTGGGCAATCCATGAGCTGGTACATTCGCCTCAACATCGTCGACAAGCCGTGATCCTGGTTGCTTCCTCTTATGTCACCTGGACTTACCAGTCACACACCTTTTCCAATTCTATAGAGACTCTTCTGGTGGCATGGAGTCTGGTTCTGATTGAGCGAATTGTGCGCGAGAAGGTTGGCTACTCCATTCGCATACTTACTTTGGCTAGTGCTAATTGCTTATAGAATCGTTCATCCATTCTTTCGTGTGGAGTCCTCTCCTTTATCGTCGTCTTTGGCGTCTTCAATCGCATTACTTTTCCCGCATTCATCGTGATACCCGGCCTGCAACTGCTGCCACATTTTCTTTCTAGGTAGGTGAAACCAGACGGCAACTCCACACCTCTGCTAAGGGGCCGTCCAAGACCACTCTCTTTTCTTAGCATGACGGCGTTAGCACTTGTCTTCACATGCCTCGCTATCGCAACGGATACGGCCTTCTACCGTGGACCAGAGTCGACTATGTCTTGCGTAAACCTCTACAAGACCCTTCGCACAGGACCAGTCATCACACCCTGGAACAACATACGCTACAACACCCAAACCTCCAACTTAGCCCTCCATGGCCTCCATCCACGATATCAACACTTCCTCGTCAATCTCCCACAACTTCTCGGACCCGCTCTAATACCTCTCCTCACGTCCCTCCAACCGCTATCAATCCGCAAACTCCGCCTCGCATTTTCCAATCCCCGCTTTCTCTCCGCCATCACGGGAACCGCCTTTCTCAGCATCTTTCCCCATCAAGAACCACGCTTCCTCCTCCCTTGCGTCCCACTACTCCTGACCTGTATCCGCCTCCCCATCTCAACCCGTGGCCGAAAATGGTTCTGGACTGGATGGATTACTTTCAACATCCTACTCGGGACTCTGATGGGCGTCTACCACCAGGGTGGAGTCATACCTGCGCAATTGCAGGTCCCTGAGCAGATCAAGTCCTTCAACCTCTCCGGCCCTTCCTCCTCCTCCCGAAGCGCTTCAACCAACTCAACATCAGCAACCATCTTCTGGTGGAGAACCTACCCTCCACCTACCTACCTCCTCGGCAAGACCGCTCCATTCAACATCTCAACCGTAGCGCTAATGCGCCTCCCGAAACCGGAAATGCTGTCCAGGCTCTCCTCAGCACTTCCACTCCCCTGCCACTCAACCATGACTACCAACACTACGCTAAATGCAACAGACAGCAGCAGCAGCAGCAGTAACGACATCATATTCCTCATCGCCCCACTCTCATCCCCTTTCTTCCCCACAGCATCAGCGCTGACAATAAGCCCCTCCTTCCTAGCCAGCAACACTGATCTATCCGCAAACACCACGCCACAAGAACACGTCCAAGTCCAAGCCCAAGAAAACTCAGGAAACCCCACCACCCCTACACTGAAATTAACCCTATCGTACACCCACCCCTACCACATCAATCTAGACGATATAGATATAGGCTCCGAAGGGCTTCTGGCCACGCTGCGACGCACAGTCGGGAGACGCGGGATCGGCATGTGGAGGGTTCGAAGGGTCTGTCGTGGTCATGGTCTTGTTCTCGATAAGGAGGGTTCAGGGGAAGGAAGGAAGGAGGGAAGGAAGGAAGGAAGGAAGGAAGGAAGGAAGGAAGGAAGGAAGGAAGGAAGGAATAAGTGAGTAAATCAAAGCTTGACTGACTTGTGAGAGTGAGAGTAGTGAGGGATGGAGGGAGATATGCAACAAGCCAGGCAGAGGCCGGAGAGGGGAGGAGAGAAGAGGAGAGAAGAGGAGAGAAGAGGAGAGAA
>JAABUK010003020.1_pt1 | contig 29043 bp, 45 predicted proteins | sample 5559141 | NCBI WGS metagenome assembly JAABUK01 (sample SAMN10711869, study PRJNA513367) | rock metagenome | isolation source: Antarctica rocks | place: Antarctica: Victoria Land, Pudding Butte nord | collected 2016-01-03
ACCTACATGTTAGCCAGACGGTTTTCCCGTGTTGTTGTGACAGGAGTTCATGCATGGTCGTTATGGCAGATGCCTGCTGCTTCTGACTTGAGCCTTTCAGGCAGTGCTGCACCAGTGGTGGACCACTTCATCAGGCTTCTGAGCTGTAATGCTGTCGTCATGCGCTTCAACAGGCAGCTAATATACAATTATGATGCATCGTTCCAGCTTGTACTGTGCTGTTTGCGCAACCTCGCTGGTGGTGCTTTGACGCTGTCAACATGGTGATTTGACAGCCCTGATGTGTGCAGGGGGCCATGCAGCGATGGCTGGCTGATTATCAGGACTCAGCTGTTGAGTACGCCCAGCAAGGCTATGACCAGATACAAGAGTACGTGAGGAGCAACTTCAACAAATATGTGGAGGCCAACAATTTAACACAGGTACAACTCATGCTCTGCTTGTAAGGCGGAGATATCTACTGCTCTGTCAATCAAGTCTATCACACAAGCAAGATAAACATGCGATGCAGTCTGAAACCTTTTGTTAGGACAAGTTCAACATACATTTTAGTATGCCAGGAGAAGTGTGACATGCGCTCAGGCTAGGTGTGTACAGGTGGCTCGTGACTTGGGAACCTTGTGGGCCACCCTGCAGCCCCCCCAAGACTGCACCCCTCCCCAGCGGGAGAGCCTGCTGCTAGATGTGGCCACTGCTAGCGCTGCTGCCCATTCCGCCTGGCTGTCTGAGCAGGACCTCTTGAGCAAAGTAGAGTCCTGACATGACCATAGGCAGTGCACTCATCACCGCCAGCAGTGAATCCACCATGTATCATGTCATACATAATATTACATTTGCCACTTGTGGTATTTCTCAGGATTATGTTGCTGTGTTGCATATCACGTACTAATTCACAGCGCATGAGTGCCTATTATTGTGAGACTCTTGCAATGCTGCCCATCAAACACATAACTTCTCCACAGTTCTGGATGTGTCTGTTCAGCTCATACCCTCTTTGCTCAACTGTTGTAACAGGCAAATGAGGCCAAGCAGGGGTTATCTGAAGCCATCAGCAGGTGGGAAGGGGCTACAGGGGCAGCACTGCAGGCTCCCAAGGGCCTGCTGGAAGCTGCCCAGGATGACACCCACCCCATGCGCTACCTCGAACAACAAGTCGTGCATCTCCAAAGAGAAGTCAAGCAGCATTCCACAGCACTGAAAAATGCTGGCAGGTGTGCTGTCACAACCCACCCTGACTTGTGTTTGTCTCTCATCATGGTAACACTGGCTCTTTTGCATGTTCTGCAGCAGAATATTTTGCTGCTATAAGGGCTGTGGCTGGTCAGAAAGATCAGTGCCTGACTCAGATGCTGCATGCATATGCTTGACATTGATTATGGCATTCCTGCCTGATGTGCTCATAGCGTGCAAGCACAGTGCTTGACCACAGTTCAGTATGCAGTTGTGATGATTCGCAATATCAACGCCTTTGAAGGTAGAGTCATGGCTGTGGCAGGTTGGCAGATGGTGCCAGGGAGGAGCTGGTGCTAGCCCAGCGCAGGCTGGGCCGCTGCTCTGGGGGGTCCACCCCCAACACCAGGCAGCTGCTGCCCCCACCTGCCCGCAACATGGGCCGCCGCCTCCAGCAGGCGTACACCCACCTCTGGAAGCTGCAGCTGTCTGAGGTTGTCTCCAAATTGAAGGTCGGCTTGTGATTTGGCACTCAATGCATGCCTGGTGCATCTTGCATTACCACCCAGGTGTGATTCTGACAGAGTCATCACAGTCTCACATGAGCATTTCATCATGCTGATCCATGCTTTGGCATACAAGAAAAGACCAGTCAAATTTTGACACATGCAAGCCAGAGGATAGTGTGAACAGCAAGTATGAAGGGTCGAGGCATGGTGTTTGACAGGGCGTGGGGCAAGACACTTACAGTATGGTGAGGCAGGCCATGCAAGGGAACAGCAGCGCCAGCAGCGAGCTGACAGCCCTGCAGCGCCTGGCGGCTGCCGGTTCAGAGCCCCTGCTGGCAGTGGGGCGGGCCCTTGGGGCCCACCTGGTGCACAGCCTGGGCAGCACCACCTCTGTTGCCATCACTGGAGGCCTTGGCCTCATCCGCTTGGGCTTAGGTGAACTCCAATATCCGAATTGGGCACTACAGTAATCTTTCAATACAGTGACTGTTGACATGATGGCTTTTGTGTTGTCATGATTGCAATCTTGGGTACCATCATTCTGCCCTAGTATCCTGTAATAATAATAATACTGATAGTAATAATAATAATAATAATACTAATAATAATGTCAGCGCTTGGCAGCTCATGATGAGCCAGGTACATGCAGGACAAGTCTCATGTCCCCAGAGCAGCCTGTCTTGTGCCCTAGAGTCCCGCCTGACACAGTAACATCAGTGCTGATAAACCAACCCAAGTTTGGCCTGTGCAATGGGTTTCATAGGGCAAAGCATTAACTACTTTGTCAAGTTCTTGCAAAGGAGCATAGGATGCCTGATTTGCTGAGGTTCCGATGCTTCTGATCCCAGCATAAGAGATTGCTGTTCCTCAGCATCATTTGCATCTTCCATAACCTGATATTGTGTTGCATTGACAGTTGTCTGGGTCCCCGTGCAGTTGTTGCACTGCCCAATTAGTGTGCTTAGTGTGTATATCAGCCCCAAGTTGCAACTGCAGCGTGATGGTGCGTCTATGAGGATCTACTGCTGACTCTGCACTTCAGAACACGTTTGACCAGTGCCGCAGTAGCACAAGACATGTATGCAACTGTTTTCCAAAGGTTTTCCAGAGGAAAACTCACAAAAATCAGAACCATGATTGTGCTTCTTATATCGAACACGTAAAATAACAGGACTGTCATAGGCATCACAGGTGCTACAGCTATTCATTTGATGTCAGACCAATACTTGCCTGCCTCTGGATGCAGGTGTTGTTAAGCTGGGCGTGCAGTTCACACTGTTTGTGGCCATGCTGTTCCTGCTGCTGTCAGCTCAGCAGGACCCCCTGCAGCAAGCCGTGCGCATTCTGCCCATGTCAGAGACCGCCAGGGAGCACACAGCAGCCTCTTTCAGTGAAGCCCTGCGAGGAGTGTTCCAGAGCGCTCTCAAGCTGGCGGTGTTCCATGCTGTGTTCACCTGGCTGACCTTCAGGGCCTTCAGCATCCAGCTGGTGTATGTGTCCACAGTCGCCTCTGCAGTGTGTTCCATTCTGCCACTGGTGCAGGTGTGGATGGTGGCCATTCCTGCTGCTGTGCAGCTGCTTGTGCAGGTGACTCATTGCTGCTCCAGTCACACTTCCTTTCAGCACACTTTGCACACATAAACGCATGCAAAGTTTGAGACGCATCAACCAATGTGCAGCAGTGCCTTGTTGCCAGATCTCTGTAAACATGGGCTGGCGCAGCTGCAGGCACTTCTTGGATACTTGTGTACTGCAAGAGCATATGGCTGCTCAGGCCTTCATAGGGTACTGGAATGTTGTGCATTCAGTGACGGCCCAAGGGTTATGCATTACATTGCAGCTGTTGGCATCTGTCACAAAACTGTCCTTCTGCCTTTAACAGACTTCTGCCTTCTGCCTTTGTCTCCTGATGGGACTTTCATGATTGTGGTGTTCAGTGAACCATTGGCATCACAAGACAGGTACAACATATCCAGCGGCACATGCTGAATGCAGGACAGAATGCTGGCTGCTGTCTTGTTGATGGTCCTTCACTTGGCAGCCTTCTTCCAGGCAGATGACATCATCATGCGTGAGATTCCTGGCAGCCATCCTTACTTGACTGGCTTGGGCATTCTTGGCGGCATGTACAGCTTTGACAATCCCCTGCAAGGTGAGCCAAGCCTGTTGCATTTCCTTGATAGATTGGATCTCAGATACACGTTTCCAAGGATGCACTGATCTGCAGAGCCTGGTAAAGTGCCTGGATCATAGGGGTATTGTGTTAGCGTTAGATACATTATACACATGCAGTCAAACAAGGGTTGTGTTAGGCTGCGCGATGCACTGAAATGCATTGGAATGCATCTCAGAGGTCATTATTACAGTAGAGTAGAGCTGCTGACGTCGAAAGGTGTTGAGAAATCAACTGAAGAAATCAAGCCTGTTGCATTTGATGCTTTGCACCACAAGCTGTGCATGCAAGGCCTCACCGCACTGCATGACCGCCTGGCAAAACATTGCATGATCTGCCTGGCAAAACAATGTACCATCCTAGAGTACATGCCAGCATGTGCTCTGATGCTCATGATGCTGTGGTGATTTTGTGTGCAGGCGCTCTGTTGGGTCCCATGCTGTTGTCCATGCTATCTGTTTTCTACAATCTTCATGCAAAGCTGTTTCGAGATGAAGCCCCAAGCTCAGAAAGGCATTACACAGGCTCACATCGAACCACAGTATAGGCAACATTCTGTCACTGCAGATGCTCTTGTTGCATTGTTTGAGCAACCCATATTGTGTATGGTGATTGGTGTAGAGACGCCCAAAACTGCATGTTACTAGGTGTACCAAGAATGACTGTGCCCAACAAAACGAACAGGACTGCTAACGTACAATAGGACTACACTATGAGTTAGCTACTATGAGCTAGCTCCTACAAGCTCAGGCATGACTGGTGTGTAACTTCGTTCGTGCTCCCAAGCCACTTGTGCAAGCATGGTCAATGTAGAGCGAGCATCCCTTTCATCAGTGATCGGCCTCAAAAAAGGGACTCTAATGACAAACCCCTCTCGCCTGATCAGCTTAGCAAAAGCATACAAGCCTAGTTCGTCTATCCACAGCAACTGTGCATGTTCCATCTCATCTATTCTAACACTGCATGCATGTGAGCAGATGCGCAAGACATCCTCTGCACGCTGCTGGTTTTGCTGCTCAACCAGGAATGCAGCATGTTCTCGCAACGGGTCTGGCGCTGCTGCCACATACTCTTCTTGACTCAACAGCTCTGCTGCTGAATTTGCGCCCATACCCCCAACATAGAAGCATTGATGCACATGAAGGCTAAAATATAGATCAGTGTCTTGTGGTGCGTCTACGCCAATGCCAAAGGGATGCATGGCTTCATGCCGCTCAGCTGCTGCCAGAGAGGACTCCTCATCCAGCTGTTTCACCTCACCTATTATGGTGCACCTTGCAAGAAGTTTGGCTGGCCTGTCACCTGCATTGCAGGTATGTGTCAGGGGCTGTCAATCTGTTCGTTGGCTGAGCATTTCAAGCAAAGTAACAAGAAAGAGCGGCTTACTGGACCATACCTGGCTGCACGAAAAGGCTGCACTTAGGTGACCTCCTCAAGTTCGCTGTATGCACGGCGTCCGCACGCAGTCTCAACACCGGCATGCCTCTGTCGTCCAAGACGTAATTGGTGTAAGTGCCCAGAGGCACACCATCCTCGCCGACAGTGCACAGCGTGCCGTGTGCAACTATGTCAACTATTGTTTTTGCGGTTTGAGCAGAGCTCGGCTTATGCAGAGCCTGTCTGGTACTGATATCGGAGCGCTCTGGCGCAGCCGCCACAGTGTGTTCTTTACAACGCTTGCGTCTAGCAGGAAGCTGTGCGGATTGTGCGCGACCTCTGCTTGCATGCTGTGGCTCTGAAGCTGGTAAACGTTGCTGGAGGCACGGTGCCGGAGCCGCTGACCTCCCAAGGAAGTGATGAAAGCATTGAATCTTCATGATATGACCAGTCATGTTGGGGAATGTGCTTGATGCGCACTCTTGCAGATCAGACCGAATTCTGCAAAGTTGAAACCAATCTTCAGGGATCAGAATTTCAGACCCTACTAGGTTTCAAATTAGCACATCTGCACACACACAGTCTCACACACAGCATGGGTCCTGACAAAGACTGTGAACAACAAAGTCAGATGGTACAGCCGCACAAAGAAGGTACTTTGACGAAGTGTTTAATAAAGTCTATCCCAAGGATCCACACTCTGCTTCAAATTAGAAACACATGGTAATCACAGTCAAAGTCTGTTCAAACCAGATCATGGACGCTTTCACAGTTATGTTACATGTAAGTTCCCTTTTGCTGGGATGCCAATGCCCAATTGCTTGATCAGCTGACTTTACTCTGCTCACACAGCTACACAGTCATGGCATGATGCACAATCAGCTGAACCTCTCTGAGATCACTCGGCTCACTCAGCTTCATGGTCATTATGTGATGCATCTGAACTGAGACATCTCGCTCATCACAGCAGCAACACAGTCATGACATGAGAACCAGGCAGATCTGTCCAGCTTTGCCTGTTATGTGATGTTTTGACGTTGCTGAAAACTTCTGCAACTGAGCACAGCCAAGAGCATTGTGTATATGGGTACACCCAGGCTGAACTAGTGCTGGTACCAGCACACAACAATGAAAAGTCTCAAGTCAGACTGAGAAGGAGTCAAAGGACATAATCAATCAATGTAATGCGTCGTAGGTTCTCAACTCAGCTCTCGAACTTACTATCTTACTGTATGCCAATGCTAGACTGCTCGCCGTTGTTGAAGTTTGTATAGATTGTTGTGGCATTCAGGGTATCATCAATGAAGTTGGTAAACATGATGTAGGCATCGGCTGGTGTGTCCTGCAGCACTCTGTGTCCAGCTGCCTTGAAGGTCATAAAGGACAAGCCCTGGTACTGCGTAATGTACCCTGACAGCTGCGCACAAAATAAGAATCAGCATGTGGCTACACGCACACAGTGGGAGAAATGCTTTATGGCACCAGTTGCTCTGCAATCCAAGATGCAATCTAAAGTGTCTGTAGCAAACCTTAAGAAGGGTGTTGATTCAAGCGGCATGTTCTGAAGGCAGCAGTCCAGCAGAGTTCTGCAAAGTATGCCCACAAAAGGGTCAAAGCATGTGGGACATCTATGCATGCTTTGTGCACAGCACAAAACAAAAGGCTGAAACACAAGATGTAATACCGTTGGCAAGGCATTGCACAAAAGTATTCAGCAGCAAGTCATGTGATGCAGGTGTGAGTGAGTGCACACCTGAGACCCATAGTTGAGGGGGTCGGGTCTGAACCAGGGTTGCCAGTCAGCGAGGAGGCCCAGGCTGGCTCCCATCTGGCTGGTCCAGTACTGGCTGCCCGTCCAAGGCACCTGCCAGTCCAGGTCCCCAGAATACATCAGCGCCCGTACACCTGCATCAGCCAAATTGATCATAGCAACCTACATGAGATTCTTCAGCCCTGTAAAGTGACCTGACAAAAGTGGCACACTATCACTTCTGCCATGCCAACATGACAAATGCAGTGGGCCACAAGGTAAGTACAGTGTGGTGCTTTATATGGTCCTGTCTGCTTGCAAGTGTGCACCAAAATACAGTCAGGGAATGAGATGCTGATATGAGTGGGATCTGCCATGTACATGACTTGCCTTGGGAGATGAGAAATTGGTGTGATGGGATGACTGATGCGATGTCGTAGTTGTATACAGTAGAGACTTGTGAGTTGACGTCCAGCCAGAGGCCTGCTTCGTCTTGCACAGGCTGGACATGAAGCGCTTCCCGGACATCAGCTCTGTTGAAATACACATGTGCAGCTCTGCAAGCAGCCAAATCATGTCAATTAGCATCAAACTTCGTGCATATCAAATTTGTCTGTGAAGGCTCCAGAGGTGGATCAAGGCCACCCACATAAGCAGCAGCTGACTATACCCAAAAAATCACCAAAACCACTACATCAGCTGCACAAGGTAGTCCTGAGAAGTATGGGACAGTAGTGCTTACCTTTCATCATAGTTACAGCCGGCATTGCCAGAGGAGCCGGCGGCACCCGCACCGCTGCCTGCCAGTGACTGGTTGAATTCAATGCCCTCTGCAGCCAAATGCTGTGAGATCTGCATCACAATGACCCTGCTGCCATTCAAATTGGTTTGTTCAAGTCTGACAGCTGCATCCAAATCAGTCTGGGCTACAAGTGTGATAGAGCTGCATTTTCTCCCATGCAGGTACAGCTGACTGGAGCCATCAGAGAAGCAGATGCATGCCAGTCAGGTCCAGGTGCAATGTATGACCAGGTAGTGTTTCAGACTCAGAGTACAAAAGCTGCATCCAAACATGCTCCTATTGGCAGACAGTCTTGCCTTCATACACGACCAAGACACCCCATGCACAAGGAGCTATGACTGCACAATGATGCAAGCCTCAACACAGGCAGCCTCTGGAGAACATATCACCTGATCAGTCAAAGCTTCAATGAAAGCTTCCAGGCCATAGAAGCAGTCTCCAGTCCATTTCAAGGAGTTCACATTGTAAGAAATCAAGTTATTCACGTCATTCAGCAGGTCTGTGCAAGTGTTCACTGCAGGCATCAAAAGCCATATACTCACATCTGAGACGTTTCTGTACATGCATGACATCAGAATTTGGTCAGCTTATGGCCTGACACAGCCAACACAGCAACACAAGCACCCCCACCTTCTGTCATGTTGCTGCCTGTGAACTCAACTGTGTCCGCATCTGCAAAGCAACCATACTTTGTTCTAAGCCTGGGCATCTTTCATGCGAACAACATGCTACAAACATTGGCTTTTGCAATTGTGACAGAGTCTTCGTCAAGCTGCTGTGTTGACACTGTCCTTTGAATGGCTGCATGCCTGGCCCACCTATGGGATTGCTGAGTGTGCCGCAGTTGCTGGCTGTCAAGCTGTCAGCAAGAGACTGGGGCAACAGGGGCCAGTGGCTGTAGAGTGTGAATATGTTGATGTTATCTGTGGAGCTATCGGTTGCCCCATTACCAATGAGGTACCCCTGCAGCCATGCTGGCACAGCTCAACAGCAGAACGTCTGATCTCACTGCAGGCTGCAGCCTAGACAAGCAGCGCATGGACAGTCAAAATTGGAATGCGGTTGGTTGACATGCGCTGGTATGGCTAGGTCGACTTGCAAGCAGTGCACACCTCCAAGTTGATGTATGGTGAGGCGCCGTCTTCATTGCCATTGATGATAGCTTCTCCCAGCAGAGGTACATATACGCCGGAGTAACTGGCACCTGTGTTGTGCATCCATTTGCTCATTCTTATGTTTCAGCACTGAAGCCTTGATGGCAGCGCTTGGGGAGACTGACGCGTGCAGCACAAAGTCACAAGCATCAGGTGTATACATTCACAAGACCAAACAGGCGTGGCAAGAAGGAGCAATGCATCAGAAGAACACTTGAGCTGATTGACTGTAGCAACAGTTAAGTCGAGAGCTGCCATTTTCAGTCACCTTGTAGAAAGACAGTGTGGTTTGCAAAGTAAGGATACATCTGGAACCAAGTGCGCAATGTGGCTTCCATGTCAACTTGAGCTTGTGAGTCACTGGTGGTATAGTCAGAGTCATTGAGGGAGTAGCTGTAGCCCACACCAGCCACTGAGTCCATCAGTAACAGGTTGGCCTCCTGCACAACAGGGTTAGGCAGTAACCTCAGGCCTCAGGGCTGTCAAAGCTTCTGTGCTGCTTGGACGGCTTGCCAGTCAATGAAAATGTGGCAAAGCTTTGACATGGGTGGGAACAGTCACCTGCCCTCAGCCAGTCAAGAGCACTGTTCAATGTCCTCTAGTGTACACACCTGGGTCCATGAATAAGGGTTCTCTGTGACTGTGACATTGTCTGGAATCAGCGATGGGTTTGCTTGATTGTTGAAGCTGTTGGCATACAGAAACGGTCCAATGAGACTCCAAGTGGCACTGCCATCTGGACCTCCTGGGATGCTGCAGCAGACATGGTACTTGCATCACAATGCTGTGTTGTTGAGTATTAGTGATCAGGCCGAGGGAGTGGGGCCTGCAAAGGGTCCATAACGCCATATACAGACAACCCAGCTTGTTCCTCTGACACTGTTCTGAGTCTGTTGAGCCGAAGCACAGCGGTCACCTGACAATCAATGGGTCGACCAGAGGGCTCTGCTGGCTGACAAACAATTGGTAGTAGATGTATTTGTCCGTGTCAGGAATGTTCACGTAGCCAGCGTATTGTGGGCTGGGTAACGGAGCATCCCAAAGGGGCACAGCAGTCACCTCTGCTCCGGCCGGTCCGTACGTAGCTGTTTGGAGCAAATACGACAAGCTTAGATTAGAGAGAGGCTATGACGCGCCAGCGCGAAGCCTCACTCAACCCCGTCAGCCATCGATATCGCTCGGCAGCACTTTAACTAGGCTGCAGAAGGTGCAAGGACAAGGGGAGGCAAGTCGTGTCCATACCTTGGCAGATGGCACTGCTGGAGCTTATCAACAAAGTCGTCGCCAGAGGCAGAAGGCGCTGCAGCATCGTTCTCCTCTGCAGCAAATTGCCTATGTGTGGCGCGGTCTTGATCACACTTGACTCTGACAAATGGACAGTGCAACGCCGGTGCAAGGTCTCACGCCACGATGCCTGGCGGAACGTTTGAATGTGCAGATTTGGCTGCCGGGCACTCTGTCACAGAGTGCCCGGCAGCCAAATCTGTGACAGAGACTCTGTGACAGAGACTCTGTGCTTCGTCAGTTTGATGTCATGTGTCATATGTGTCATTCTATCGGTAGAATCGAAGCTGGAGGATTAGTCATGGAAGAAAGGGACTCCTGCAACTTGACTACTTTCAAGGTGGAGCTCAGTGGGGTCAAGCGAACGATCCCTAACGTCCACCTTGTGCTGGCAGTATGAGAAGTCTTGCACCCATTCTTGGATGTCTGGGACACAGCTACCAAACAGTGCTTGCTGCTTTCAGCAACACAAAATGATCAGTGCATCAGAGCTGTGTACTTCTTTCAGCTTTAAAGATTGCAAAATTTTGCCCTGCAACAGGGCTGCCATCTGTGGCCTACAACTGTACATCACATGCAACCTTACAAGTGCTATAACACTGACCAGGTAGCTGCACATGCTCCCAACACATCAACAGAAGACATGTATAGCTGCCGTTCAAAGTCTGCATACAGTAATGGATGTGCACTGATCATCCATCTTATGCTAAGTAAGCGCTGCTTTGGCGTTGTGCCAAACTTCTGCTATCTGCAGTGTCCCTTTGACTTGGGTTTACTGACCTGGAGGTTCAGTACTTAAGTGGGGAGGAATTGTAGCATCCTGACCTAGTCACACTGAGTCTTACGGCGTAAGACAACAGATATTAACTGCTGGCATGCAATGAGTCAGGTCTGTCTGACGTGTATGCCAGCGGGCCAGTTTGTGAATCCAGATTCCTGGATTGCTGGTTAAGTCCTTGCTGTGACCTGAACAACAATCAATTGTGTTTGTCTGACATGGCTATCTTTTGGAATACCGCTGAACCGTTACACTGACAAGCCACAGCAAGCTTACAACAAGCAGTATTATTCATCATAGCAGATGTGATTGGCATTCGTAAGACACGGCTCGCAGTTGACATCAGAAGCAGCTCTCACTGCATTTTTGCTGCTGTGATAAACCAAAGCCATTTCGTCTCAACCTCTGAGCTATGATTGCAGGTGTGGAACAGGCCCTCAGGTTGGATCATTTCACGCAGGAGTACGAAAATAGCATGCTGGAACTATTCAGTGTAAGATCTTCTGGTGCCTGTAACTCATCAACCACAGCTTTACGCGTACGGCCTGTGTACATACACATTGTTGCTGCCAGGAAGGAATCAGATGATAGCATGCACAAGGCAAAATAACCTGAGGATTGAAAAGCTCCAAGCATGCTGCCAAACAGCTGATGTCTGGCTAATCACTGCATTGCTGCATATGCATGACCACATGCTTGCAAAAAAGGAGTTCTTGTAGGCCGCCTACATGTCAGCTCAGCTTGATATGCAGTCTGGAGCAATCACACCATCTTTGTAAGATCAATGTTCCTGCAGGAGGGCAATAGTGAGGCTCCATTGACAGTCCCAGAATTCAAGCGCAGTCTGCACATACGGCAATATACTCACGTGCTGGGAGTGGTCACCAAGTTGTCAGACATCACCACAGCTAGGGCCATAGTGGACAGCATGTCTGAGGATCGGCTGCATCAGCTATGCCATAACAGCACTGACTATCAGGGAGGCAGGGCTAAGCTGTACTTCCTGCACCTGGTGACGTGCAAAGTCGCATGCTTCGTATTCCAGAGCTAAGCTGGACGTACATCGCTGCTGCCCCCTTGAATGATAAAAGGCACATGAGCAGCAGGTATTGCACTGGCTGGGCGGCTCATGATTGAGTCTTTGGTATGAAAACTTGCAGGGCAGCATGTGTTGTTGTAGTGGTGAACGGTCCTTGCTTTGTAACAGTTCTTTTTGTGAAATGAATCTCTATTCTGAAACCATTGCAGGTATATCATGGCAATATTTCAATTGTATTGTATTGTATAGTGTAATGGTAGCAGCTACATCAAGGTATTTGTATTTCAATTATATTGTATTGTATATTGTAATGGCAGCAGCTACAACAAGACTGGAGCAACTGTATCTGTGACGCAGCACACAGCTGCGTCAGTATGCATGACATTGCATCATCTGCCATGGCGTCCTGCCTGCGGGCTGCATAGCGCTGCGGCGCCCGACTGGTGAAGTTCAACATGTTTGATCTGCTTGGATAGCACTGCCTCAGATGCATGCCACAGGAGCATGCAGTGCACTGCATGACCAGCCCACCATCGGCAAGCTGGGAATCACCTGAGTTTGGTGCAGCATTGTGTACAGTGAAGGTGCCTGCCCTAAATGTGTCACCCTTAGCCACGCCTCTGTTTGCTGACACGCCTGACAACCTAGACTATGGGGCAGCCTTGGCTGAAGCCCCGGCCAACCAGGCTGGCGCGCGTCAGAGGAGAATTGTGTGCAGCCAGCACAACAGGCGGCCTTTCCAAAACAACAGCTCACAGGTTGGCACAGGCAGCAGCAAGTCAGCTGAGGATGCAGCTGTGACCGTCAGTGATGATCTCACTGCAATGGTGGACTCCTTGCGGAGCAGTGATTTTCAGCACGCTGCAGTGGACCAAGTGCTGGATGAATTGCTGGCCGAGGTAGCAGCACCTCTCCAGCCAGTCCAGAGCAGCATGCCAGTAAACACTAGTGGAGTCAGCCCCATGGTAAGCCCCAGAGTTGGCCCCTCGGTCAGGTTGCCAGCCAACCTATTTGCTGCCTAGCATGCTGAAGTGGATCAGGTGCTTGATGACTTGCTGGCTAAGGTATCAGCACCTGTCCAGCCAGTGCAGAGCAGCATGTAGTGAAGCCAACCTCATGATCAGCCTGCCAGCTGACAAAGACAGCGCCGAGCAAATGCTTGCCAGCACACCCCTGCGCCTGACAAACGGGCAAGCAACAGGTCACCCCTTCTGCTGGCTCAGTTGGGTCGCCCATCTAGCAGGCCACTGGCTGTTGCAAAAGAGCTTGCTGGGACACCTGGACAGCCTGATGGTACCGCCTCCAAGCCTGTCTTGGCAGAAGCCCACCTTTTGGGGGCATCAAGCAGCAGCAGCAGCAGCAACAAGGAGAATGACCCAATGCTGGAGACAGTCCCGCCCAGCAAGGTCAGGAAGCAGACTGCTGACAAGGCAGGTAATGGTAGAATGGTGATCAGTAGGGGTGCCTCCCTCGACAGGCACACATTCCAGGAGATGGCTCAAGCCCTGCCAACTGAGCCTTCTTCTGGGGTAATGCAGCTTGTGCCTGCACACAACACATGCAATCACTTGCAGGAAAGACTGTGTGGCATGTTGACTTAAACAAGGTTTCTGCATATACTGACTTGCGAGGCACATTAGCAAATGCCTGTGACCTTTGAGCTCTGCGGCCATGCTTTGGCAGACCTGCATAGCAACCTTTTGAGTGAGACAAAACATGAAAAAATACAGTCTCTGACTGCTGGTGCATGCGCTTCAGGTGTGCTGGATGAGAGAGAAGATGGCAGACTTGGGGTGTAGCCCAGCCCACCTCACCACCCTCACCTCCCTGCCCCCTCCCAGCTCAGCCCTTCCCATTGTGCTGAGACTGTGCACTGCAAGTTCCCGTCCCTTTCCACCTGTTTTCTGCTGCCTACTGTAGCCTTGCTACTTCCATCAAATCTTCAACAACACCCATCACCATGCGGATGTGGTGCCTGCCTGCATGGGTGCGGACTGCCTTTACACATCTGATTTTGACAAAGTTGGTGGCTGCAACCCAAGCAAAGCATCATGCCGCAGATCATTTTTGAACCTTCTGCTGCTCAACAGATGTCTCCCTGCTCTGGTCTGCGGCGGGCATTCACATTGCGATTGTTATGAGTTTCGCCTAAACTAAAGTTTTCAGACGTCTGCACAGGGCAACAAGGACTGGGCGCCAGAAGAGTGCAACAGCTTGGCCATGGAAGCCATGCTGACGTAGCAGTTTGCCCATCCCAACGTCGTCCCCATCATTCTTCTAGGGCTGCAGGCCCCTGTCAGGCCCCTCACCCCCCTGGACCCCTGCCAGGTTGCCTACTTTGGCATGCCCATGGCTCACCTGTTCCTAGAGAAGCGCATGGGGTAAGTGGAAGTGCTGTGACTTGACCGTCATTTTGCAAGCCGTGACATGTCAGTTTGCTACAACATAAGAGTAATGTCAAGTGTTGATTTGTCATGCTAAAGCGCCGTCAGTTTTATACGGATATATGGCATGTGTGTTCCACACTGAGCTTTGCTTATTTGGGGCTTGTCGTGTGCTTGTGACAGTTGTTCATGGGCACAGAGTCTGTTTGGACAGCAACTGCTTAGGTCATCTCCAGCCCGGTGCACAGAAAAGCGCTCTCCAATTGGCCATGATTGCTTTGACTTTGGCTCAGCTGGGCAGGTACTGACATTGCCTTGTGGTGACAGGCAGCAGGTGTGGGGCAAGAGAAGGGGTGTGGGCAACAGGTACCAGGGGCCTTCCCTGCCCACCCTGGTGCAGCACGCCAAGGCTATCCTGAATCCACATGACCAGAGTTCTGCACTGGGGCCTCGCTCCTCACCATGTCTTGGTAAGAGGCCTGCATCCATGTCTCCTCTGAAATATTGAGACTCAAATAGCGTATCTGCTCATAGTCAGCGCGCAAATGCAGCATGTGCAGGTCATTGATTAAGTGCTTTCAATGGTGTGTGTAAAGCTGTTGTGACTGGATCCAAACAGTTATGGATGTGGCCTTGTAGCATTGCTGCATGCAAAGAATGCCAACAGAAGAGTGAGACGGGTTCACTGCCATTCATATATGTTGAAACCCTAGCAGACCTTGAGGTCAAACTTATACCACCCTGAGATTGACAGTCAGTCGGTTTTTCAATAACTCAACAGGCATGATGACTGATACAACATGTTGTGTGTGCAGCTCTTTAGCAAGGGTGGGCAAGATCTGCATTTGCGCGCTTCTGAATTCTGGCTTCGCGCTTTGCTTGAGCAACAGCTTTCATCGCAGCTCTTTTTGATTGCACGTCTGGGGTAAGGGCAGTGAGCAAGCCAGCTGCCATCAAGCATGATGTCAAGCTGGCGGGGTTGGGGGCCGCTGCCAGGCTCACTGGCCAGGGCCGCGCCATCCTGCCCTCCCCTTACAGGTCAGCACTGCTTCAAGTCATGATCTGTCTTGACAGTCTGCCTGGCTGTCACCAAACAATTACATGCACGTATGACTTGGCTGTTGCTCATTTTGTGTCATTTACATGGGAGGGGCATAACATGCAATGCCTCCTGCTCCTCATGCTGGCTTCTGTTGTGTGATTTGGCATCTTGTCAATCAACAATGTCTTCCCAGTCATGCCTGATCTGCGCAAAAATGCTGCGTTCAACACAAACTGTGACTGTGTGCAGGTGTGGGGTGGGGTACATCCCCCCCAGAGGCCCGCTTGAGCGCCGCCCTGACCATAGCCGCAGACATCTACCAGTTTGGTGGGCTCTGCTACTACATGGCTACAGGCTCGCACCCTCCCCCTCTTGCAGATGCCATGCCACTGCCAGACTACATTTCAGAACAGTGGCGCCTCATGGTGTCCCTGTGTCGGGCTGCCAACCCTGCAGATCGCCCCACACTAGCTCAGCTGCAGCTGCACCTACATGGTCTTTCCCAGTGAGCACCCACATCCATACAGCTGCCAGCCAAGTCTGCTCCAGCTCTGCCCATCTGGGTGCCTTCACATGGGCATAGCCAAGAGCTGCCTACCTTTGCTGTGAGCCAGGAAGGGCTGCATGCCTCAAGAGGCTGCTGCCTCAGGATCTTCTGCAGTGCTGCCCAGAATGGCAGCCAACTCGCTGTTCTTGCCAAGCACCGCCACAGCTCAGACAAGGACTGCTGAGCGCAAAGCAGCAGCAGCTAGGGCAACACACTTCCCTGCCAGCACTCAGAGGGCTTCAGCAGTTGCTGAGCAAGGACTGGGGGTCACCCTCTTAGTCCCAAGACTCATGCTAGGGGTACACCAATGGCTTCCTGAAGATAGCATCAATTGTCTTGATCACAGCCAGGACACCCCAAGCAGCCACTATGCAGCTGCAGAAAGCCAGCTGAGCAATGCTGGGCTTGATGCTGATAGGCTGAAGCAGCATCTGTACCAAATGCCTTTGGAGACTGTGCTGATGTCACACAAGCTGGCTGTGCTGAGCAGCGTTCAGCAGCCAGTGACATCATAAGAGCTGTAGCATACAGTCACAAAACTCCTGACAGGCCTATGCAGAACATGTCAGGTGTGAGTGCAAGTGGTGATGCCAGAAGCAGCACAGCAGCCTTAGGTCTCCAGGCGGCTGTGATGCCCAGCAGCAAGTCTCCTCCTGGCTTGCATTATGGCACTGGCATCTCAAGCAGCATCAGTGCTGTTAGCACCCTTTTGAGGGCCCCGGAAGAGGACATCATCGCTGACAGCAAACAGACAGGGGCAGCTGATATAGAATAGCTGGTCGCCCCACTCAGTTTTCACCGCAGCCAGGGATTTGTGCACAGCCCAATGTCTCGCCCAATGTCTTGCTTGCCATCAAGAGGGGCTGACACTGCCCTAGAAAACGGTGATATGGCAAGGTGGTTGTCTCAGGAACAAGGCAAGGCAGCTGACTTTGCAGCAAGCATGCACCATAGACCTGCAGGCGTGGCTGAGCAGACAACCACCCTGCTGCAGCACTGATCTGAGAGCCAGCTGTCTGTCAGGAGTGTACCTGCCAGCTCAGTGAGGCCCATGACTGTGAGGAAGAACCTATTACATTCTATGTGAGGTGAATATTCAGAGTTTGGACTTGCCAGCATTGTGGCACAAACCCTGGATGCTGATGAGGCCAGTTGTTGATGCTATATCATTCCTTTTCTATGCTGCAAATGTTGGCTTGTATGCATTGTTGTCCCATCGTGGAGTTGATAGATATCAGCTTTGGATATGAATTAGATCTTTACATTGCTAATTGAGGCACAGTGGTACTTGTGCTAGATACACTGCCATTGTCACAAGCTCTTGTGCAATTTGACTGACCCAATCATTCATGACCAGAGAGCTTTCTCCCTGCTTATGAGCCTGTAAAGTATGAAATGGCAGCTGCAGATACCTCACACTGCTGTGATTGATGACGAAGAGCAATGCCATGCGGCCGTGCTGCTTCCGTCGCCTTCGCTTGCCTTCACAGCATCCTCGGGTTCTTGGGCTGGCCTTAGCACCAGCCTTATCACGGCGCTACATTCAAGCAGCCTGCACGAGCTACGAAAGTTGCTGGCCGTTTACGTCGAGAATGCGGCCTAGCAACTACGGCGGACAGTACAAAACGCCACTTCCCTTGCCTTTCTGCTTATCACAACTTATAGTCCAAGGCTGCCGTGAATCGAAGCTAAGGATAGTAGAGGACGGTCTCGCCGCTTCTATAAGCCTTGGAGCCTTTAGGTTGCAACGCTGATAGGTGCGGTCTGTGCGGCGTGCAACTTGATTTTCTGCTCCAGCGGGGCACACCGACGGCTCAAAGCCGTGGTTCTGAGGTAGCTTTGTCCCTGTGCACCACACTTGTAAAGCCAGCCCGTAGGTTCTGCCGTTAGGGCAGCCACAGTACTCCCGTTACTCTGCTGCATTGCAGAGCCTTTGCAGGGTTGCTTATCAGCTTGCAACCAGTAGAAAGATGGTGGCCACTGCCAAACTAGCTTAGATGCCAAGCAGCTTGGCATCTGCACATGCCACCAAACTAGATTGGAACAACTTGAGCTCTTTGGCACGTACACATTGCTTGTTGCAAGCTCTTGCTGCATGCGCATGTACGCTAAGTAATTGTTTGCTGTGCAAGGCACACCAGCTCAAGTTGGATTTTGCTTGCCTTCCTCTTACAGACAAGAAGCTATGAAGCCAAACAGCCAGCTCACCCTGACAGCCTCTGTACTGTTCTACATTGCCATTTCCTGCGCAGCTAGTGGACCAGCAGCGTTTGGTCCCACACCAGCGTCTGCCAGGCCTGCAGTGCTGCCAGCAGCGCCTGCTCCAGAATCTGACCTAGCTTTGAAGGACTGCGAGCAAGACGTGCTTGATTCTTGGGCTGGCAGCAAGCTTACAACCCTGCTGGCTACAATGTTGATGCAGTGCTGCCACTCAACTGTTCTGCAGAAACATGGCAGGCTCTGGGCTGTCTCAAGTCTCTGGTGAACTTGACCTTGACAGGCCAGTTGCCAGACTTACCAGACTCTTGGGCGGGCAATGGGAGCTTCCCTGCCTTGCAGACCTTGAACTTCAGCAGCAGCTCTGTTGCCGGCTCATTGCCTAGCATCTGGGCTCTAGACACAGCGTTCCCTGAGCTCACAGTTTTGAACCTCAGCTCAACTCAATTGTCTGGCACCTTGCCTACAGAGTGGGGTCAGAGCAATGCTTTCCCAAAGCTTGCCGAGTTGGATCTTGGATTCGTCAACATCACAGGTTTGCAATCCCTGTTGCAGCTACAAGACTGATATACTTTCAGCTCACATCGAGGTCACAGCTGAGGTCTTTTGCTGCCCAACCACAATGTGCAATATATGGTGTGCACGCAGGTTCTCTGCCGCCGGCTTGGGCAGATCCCCTGGCATTCCCATCCTTATCCATCCTGGTGTTGTGGGGGACCCTCCTCACTGGACCCTTGCCGGCATCTTGGGGCAGCAACGGCTCCTTTGCTGCCATGCGCCAGCTTCAGTTAGGAAGCTTGGGTTTGATTGGGAGCCTGCCAGCAGAGTGGGCTAGCCCAACAGCCTGGCCATGCCTGCTATACCTTGGCATTGTCAACGCCAGCATCACAGGTGGGCGTGGCTATCCTGCCATCACACAATGCTTGAAGAAGTGTTGCTGTGAGCTTGTCAGCATTGCATGTCTACAAAGGGCAATGGTTATATATACATGAGTCATACATGATCTGTGGGCAGACATTCAGCTTTTGATATGTTGTGTGGTATAAACATTCACTTGTGTGAGGTTTAAGCAGTTGATGATGCTACATTACATTATAAGAGAACTGTGCTCACACTGCATGATTTGACAGGCACCATCCCTGCAGCCTGGGAGCAAGCAGGTGCTTTTCCAGTCCTGCAGACTCTTTACTTCAGCAACACACTGCTGACTGGGACGCTTCCATCGGCCTGGGGCAGCCAAGCCGCTTTGCATGAGCTGCAGTCCCTATTCATAGAGAGCTGCAACTTCACAGGTACATCAGGTGTACCTCTCTCAGCAGACTCTGATTGGTTATGCCAAAGCGAGTGCATGTTGCTCTTCTGTAATGCTCAGGCCAGCCTTAATGCTTGGAAAGCCAATGCTGCTCTATAGATTCAGTTGCAGATGCAAGTCATGACCTCCCATCTTTTCACTGTTATTCTCAGAGCCAAAAAATGGTCCGATTCAGATGGTTATCATGATGTGTGTTCAGGTACATTGCCGGCACGCTGGGGCTCCATGGGGGTCCTTCCCCAAACTGTCTACTCTTTTCCTGACACTGACACCACTGACTGGGAGTCTGCCGGCATCCTGGGCGCAGAATGGATCTCTGCCCTCCCTGGATGTCCTCTGGTTGGTAGACACTAAGCTGTCTGGTAACCTGCCGGCAGAATGGGGCAGCTAAATAGCTTTCCATGGACTGATCATCTTTAACCTTGGCAACACTCAGACCATGTCCAGCATCACAGGTAACATGTTGCAACTGATGTTGTGAGTGCACTGAATAATGGTTGCAAAAGTGCATTGTGTCAGGAGAGCGTTTTGATTGAACGTAACGCACTGTGCCTTGAGTGAATGCTGACTGTGTCACAGCAGCTTGTCTGCCTCTGGTCAAGCTGCATGCAGTGGCTATGTATGATAAGCTCATCTTGTTGGCAAATGCACACAATAGACTGATTTCCCCTCCCACCCCCATGCATCAAGAGCAATGCGATAAGCTGCATGCGTCAGGCACATTGGTAGTCTCATGGGGAAGCCCATCAGCCGTTCCTGCCCTTTCTGGAGCAACTACAGCATTCAGGGTAAAAGGTCATTGTTGTGTCAGTCTGTGCAAATTTTGTTGCAAGTTTGACAGAATTTACTTTTACCGTGAGCCCATCAAGTGAGCTCACTTAGCAGTGCACCTGGTGTGGGCTTTTTGTGCAGATGCTGCCTGAGCGTGTAATTACCGTGCAGTTACCCTACAATGAGCGTGTAATTACCGTGTAATTACCGTGAGCGTGTAATTATTTATAAAGTCTCTGAAGCATATAGTATGTGTAGGCATACTTCCGTCTACCTGGGGCACTCCTGGAGCCTTCCCTAGCTTGTCCACACTGATCCTGGCATGCTCCTGTTCTGGAGCCCTGCCATCAACCTGGGGGAGCCCTGCAAGCTTTCCACAGCTCCAAGTCCTTGCCGTGACATCACCAAATCTCACTGGTGATGCAGCTGCCATTGCCAGCTGGCGTTCGTGTCTCAGCAGCTCAGTGTGATTGTGTGCAGCTATTAGCCTTCTGCAGAATGCCACCACCTTGTTCTGCAATTTCTGATTGTGATTGTTGACAGTCTCATCAGTGATGTCTTGACCCTGTCTGTGATTAGTACAGCACTTGCCTGACTGGCAGAACTGCCCCTGCAGGCACACTGCCCTCCAACTGGAGCGAGGCTGGCGCATATCCCTTCCTCACCTCTCTCCAGTTGACAGCACCCCTGGCTGGACCACTGCCGGCTTCCTGGGGCTCCAATGGCTCCTTCCCTGCCCTGACTTCATTGAAGCTTGTCGGTAGCCTGGGCGTAACTCAACTGTCTGGCAGCTTGCCAGCAGAGTGGGGTAGCCCGACCGCCTGGCAAGGCTTGCAATACCTTACCATAGCCAATGCCAGCGTCACAGGTGGACATGGCTATGCTGCCACCACACATTCCTTGAAAGGCTGCTGTTGTGAGCTTGTCATCAGCAAATGTCTGTCAAGGGCAATGGTGTGAGTCATACATGACATGTAGGCAGTCATTCAGCTCTTATTGTGTTGAGGGGTATTACATTTGCAAAGAATGCCTGTCAATTTGGAGAGTTGTGCTCACACTAAGCATGATGTGACAGGCAGCATTCCTGCAGCCTGGGAGCAAGCAGGTGCTTTTCCAGCCCTGCAGAATCTTTAATTCAGCAACATACTGCTGACTGGGACGCTGCCACCAGCCTGGGGCAGCCAAGCAGCCTTGCATGAGCTGCAGTCCCTGACCATAGAGAGCTCCAACTTCACAGGTAAATCAGCTGTCTTAGCAGACTCCTCTTGGTCTTGCCAAATCATGTCTCTGTGCATGTTGCCTACTTGTGGTGCTCAGTCCAGTCTTGATGCTTGGCTAGTCAGGAATGGTCTGTAGACTCAGCTACAAACTGCAAGTTTCCATGCACAGGCTGTTTGCGATGTCGTCTGCAGAGATTAACAGTTTTGCCTTTCAAATGGTGAGCATGATGTGTGTTTAGGTACATTACCGGCACGCTGGGGCGCCACAGAGTCCTTCCCCAAACTGTCTACCCTTGACCTGACACTGACACCGCTGAGTGGGAGTCTGCCGGCATCCTGGGCACAGAATGGATCTCTGCCCTCACTGGAATCACTTGTGTTGGAAGAGACTCAGCTGTCTGGTAACCTGCCAACAGAATGGGGCAGCCAAACAGCTTTCCATCGATTGGCTTATCTTGACGTTGGCAACTATCAGACTGTGTCAAGCATCACAGGTGACATGTTGCAATTGATGATACGGACGCATTGTAACATGGTCACAAGTTTACCGAGTGTCATGCTAAGTCATGCAAACACAACACATTATGCTTTGCGTGGAAGCAAACTGTGTCACAGCAGCTTGACTGCCTCTGTTCAAGCTTCAAGCAATGGCTACACGATCCAGTCTCATCCTGTTGGTACGCACAAATGCATGTGGTAGACACCTTTCTACTCCTGCATCAATGCATTCTGAGGCACGTGAGAAGCTGCACTGTATCCAGCACATTGCTAGGCTCATGGGGAAGCCCCTTAGCCTTTCCTGCCACCTTTCTGAGCAATTGCAGCGTCCAGGGTAAATTGGTTATCGTTTCTCGCTGTGCAAGTTTTGATGCATGTTTGACAGAAATTCACTTCTACTCTGCATACTTGTGCAAAGGTGCCTAGGTGATGAGTTGTGGTGAGCACTTGGCAATGCACGTCGTATGGGCTGTTTGTGCAGATGCTGCTTGAGCAAGGAAAGTATTGGAAGCATATGATGTCTGTAGGCACACTTCCATCTATTTGGGGCAGTCCTGAAGCCTTTCCCAGCTTGTCCACACTGAAGGTGGGATGTTCTTGTACTGGAGCCCTGCCACCAACTTGGGGGAGCCCTGCAAGCTTCCCACAGCTCCAGATCCTTAATGTGGAAGCTCCAAATATCAATGGTGATGCACGTAATCAGCTGAAATGTGCAATTGTATTGGTTTTCCATTGTTGCTGCTGTCATTGCTAGATGGTGGTCGCATATCAGCAGCATTGCGTGCAGCTAAAAACCTTCTGCAGCATTCCACTACCTTGTTTTGCAGTCCCTGACCACAACTGATGTGATTGTGCTTGATCAGACCATGTCACACTGTCAGGTAACATGTCACAACTGATGATATAGTGTGTAACACACTGGTTTCAGCGTGTCATGTGAACACGATGCACTGTGCTTTGTATGAATGCTGACTGTGTCACAGCAGCTTAACTGCCTCTTCCCAAGCTTTGCGCAATGGCTACACACCACAACCTCATCTGGTAATTATGCACAAATGTATGCAGTAGACACCTTTCCACTCCCATGTCATGCATTGGTTGTCACGTGATAAGTTGCGCTGTATCAGGCACACTGCTAGGCTCATGGGAAGCCCATCAGCCCTTCCTGCAACTTGTCTGAGCAATTGCAGCATTCAGGGTGAATGGCTGTTGCATCTATGCAAGATTTGATGCGATTTTTGGCGGAAGTTACTGCTGCACTGCATATTTGTATTGAGGTGCCTGGGTGATGAGTTGTGGTGCTCACTTGGCAATGCACCTGGCGGGGGCTGTTTGTGCAGATGCTGCCTGAGCATCCAAAGTCTCTGAAGCACATGGTATCTGTAGGCATACTTCCATCTACCTGGGGCAGTCTTGGAGCCTTCCCCAGCTTGTCCAGCCTGGACTTGAATTGTTCCTTGACTGGAGCCCTGCCATCAACTTGGGGAAGCCCCTCAAGCTTTCCACACCTCCAGACCCTTAGAATTGTAGCTCCAAATCTCAATGGTGATGCACTTAATCAGCTGTCATGTGCAATTGTATTGGTGATGCATTGTTGCTGCTGCCATTGCTAGCTGGGAGTCATGTATCTCGTAATACGCCTGCTTGTAATATTCTGCCCTAATACAACATCATGAACTTGGCTGTTTTCTGTTGTTTTGGGTATCACCTAGCTGTGCTGACGGTCTGTCGGCGTACAATTGAAGTGCATGTTTGACTGATGTACAGCACTTGCCTGACTGCGAACTTTCCTCTCTAGGCACACTGCCCTCCAATTGGGGTGAGGCTGGCGCATTCCCCTTCATCACGTCTATGGGGTTGTTAGCACCTCTGGCTGGAACATTGCCGGCTTCCTGGGGCTCCAATGGCTCCTTCCCTGCCCTCACTCAAATGGAGCTTGGCAATAGCCCTGGCCCAAATCGGCTGTCTGGCAGCTTGCCAGCTTCCTGGGGCAGCCCAGGAAGCTGGCAGCAGCTGCAGAGGCTGTCGTTGTCATTTGGCAATCTTCAAGGTACTTGTTTGTATTAATGCAAGCACGGTCTGGGGCGTGTCTTTCAAAGGAATGCCATATCTGGACACCTGTGTGCATCGTCAGACAACTTAAATAAACACTGATGCTATGCTGGTGAGCTAGTTTGCAATGCAGACTTGCTGTGATGCGTATGCCATCAAACAGCATTGCATCAAGCTGCTGCCTACCATTCTCTGAAATAGAATTGGTGCCAAAGCTGATGTGCGTGTGCGCAACAGGAGCCATGCCATCATTGTGAAGCCGATCTCTAACTTTCCCAGCGCTTGATCTTGAGCATTCCAGTTGGTGTTTGGACTGGATCCAGTTTGGACTTTCTGCTCATCATCTAGCATGCATCTACAGTTGTGTTCGTCAAGGTGCGTGAAAGGCTAATGACAACTAGTTGCTTTGCATAGGGACGATACCACCATCTTGGGGTGACAGCACAGCATTCCCGGCCTTGCAACAGCTGTATCTACAGTCCTATCAGTTAACAGGCTCGCTACCAGGCAGCTGGCCAGCAACATTGCAAGTTCTGAATGTGACAGCAAACAAGTTTACCGGCAGGCTTCCTGCCGGTTTGGCCCAGCAGCAGCAGCTACAATGGGCTGCCATGTTTCAGAACGATATCACTGGGGCGTTGCCGCCAGAATGGGGCTCACCTGGCTCCTTTCCTCAGCTGTGGTCTCTGGACTGTAGCCTGCAACATATTTCAGGCACTCTCCCAAGCACTTGGGGGGGGGCACACGCCTTTCAGCAACTTCAGTATCTGTATCTTGACAATACTGCCATTTCTGGCACGCTTCCCGAAAGCTGGGCTTCTGTAGGAGCCTTTCCTGAACTCATTGTACTTGATATCAGCAACACCTTGCTCACAGGCAGTGCGCCCGTAAGTTGGGGTTTCCCCACAGTACTCCCAAACTTGGCCTATATGACACTAAGCTACATGGTCGTGTGCCAAGTTTCAACAACAGTCTCCTCACCTCAATTGTATTAAACAAGTGCTCTTTCAGCTCTGATCTGGGTCTTTTTTGGTCCAGCTCAGCTCCTTTGGCAGTGGCCAAGATGTCAAACAACCACCTCTCAGGGTCTCTGCCGGAAGCCCCAGACGCTCTTAGTCAGCTTACGTTTCTGGACCTGAGTGGGAACCAGCTTCAGGGTACTGTGCCCCTGTCATGGCTTCAAGCTGGCAAACTGTTCTCTCACATTTCGTTTGTGAACCTGGGCAGTGTCTGGCAAGCATCCTTGTCCCAGACAGCCTGGAGACAGCAACTGTGCCTGAAGCAAGATACATATGATGTAGACGTCACAGGTCAGCAAGTTGCGCAACTCCCACAATTAAATCAGGAGGTGTCAAGTATCACAAATCAAGAAAGAGACCTAGACATAATCAACTTTGGAGCTCAGTTTAGACCTGTTGATATTTCAGCAAAAGCAACAGAACTGAGCTGGTTTTTGCAGCAGACAGACAACCAGTTGGCTTCAGTCAGAAACATCTGTGCCAACCACAAGTCCAATGTGGTCTTGCTTGTTGTTTGGCTAGTGTTTGGAGGTTGTGCACTGCTCATCTTGGGCGTCTACATACTTGTCTGCAAACACACTTCAAAGGATGGCTTCATGCAGTACAGTTTTGGATCACGTTTGTTGCTTTGCTGGTCTGTGTTGTCAGTAACATTCAGGGCTGGTTCAGGACTTGGCGGGCTGGCTTTTTACTACTACGGCTTGATCACCAGTATCGTAGTGCTGTTTCAAGTATGGGCCCTCTGGCCGGGAGACGTTTTGATAGCTATTTTCCTCTTTCACTTTGCTACAGCTGCTTCGATTGTGGGGTTTCATGCCCTTCGTAAAATAGCTGCTGTCAAGTACCAGCTTGAAACCTCCAGGTTGAAAATTTGTGCATGTATTGCAACTGTGTCCATCACATGCAGTCCATTTGTCATTCCCATGGTTCTGTTGCTGGACACAGCATCATTTGCTAGACAGGTGGCTGTTTGTTTTCAGCATTTGCCTAAGACTAAATGGATGAAGCCAGTCCATGTAGTTGCATTTAAAGTGCAGCGTCACATGCAAGCTCACGACTTCCTTAAGTTGAGTTATGTGGACCTAGAGGCTTATGAAAGTATGCACAACTTGGTTGCTGGTGTTTTCCAAAGTTTGCCTACAGTCATTTTGAGTTCTATATTATATGCCTCAGGGAACAAGCCTAGTCATGGCATACTCTTGTCAGGTTCTCTCTTCTTGGCAGCAATCATTGCATCTTGTTTAGCAATGTTGAAATGCCTGATAGTGACTTTGTGGCAGGCATTTAGGGAGGAGGTCCATCCTGTCAGGCATGCACTTAATGTGGTGACAGGCAAGGCGTTGCTAGACAAGGGCCCTGAGCTTGTGCACAACCACGTGGTGCTGGATAGAGCTGCCAGCAACATTGAATTGCTGCCCCAACCGCGTCTGATTTTGGGGTCTGCCCCTATAGGCAGCCCTGATTGAATTCCTACTTCAACCGGCATGCACAACTTGTAGGGCAAAAACAATGTGCTGTAAAGATAGACCTTGAAAATCTTAAACATATGCACAAGCTGTGCTTGCAACTGTGGCAGGGACCATCGACTTGTGAAAATGCATTTTTGGTGAGATCAATACTGTATGTAACATTTGTGGCAGGGCTCTGACATGGCTAGTAAGCAAGCAACGAGCAAGCTTACGCTTTCACACTGGGTTCATGACTATGGGTCTCCTTTGACTGCGACATTGTGTGGAATCTGCAAAAGGCTTGCACCTTTGTTTAAGCTGTTGGCATACAGCAAGGGCCCAATCAGTCTTGGATTCAGACCACCTGGCCCTGGCCCTCTTGGAATGCTGCAGCAGGTCCTTGACAGAACCTTTGCATACCGCTATAGATGACGTCGCCGCAGCAGCCTCTGGGGCATGCACTGCTTTCTGGCTCAAAGCAACAGCAGACAGCTCTTGGCTATGCCCATGTACAGCAACCCAGAAGGGCACTGCTGCAGCAGACTTGGTTGGCCACTGCATGGATGTGGGCGCCCGCTGGCAGAGACCATGTAGGTGCTTGATCAAGACTGCTGCAAGGGGCAGACCAGTGGCTTCCTCAGGAGACCATCGGGTGCGTCAACCATAGGCAGGGCAGCAGTCACCATGCAGCTGTAGGAAGCCAGCAGAGCAATGCTGGGCTTGATGCTGACATAGCTGCAGCAAACAGTGGTGGATCTGCAATGTATCGGCCCAGAACAGCTGGAGGCAACAGTGGGGCAGCACACAGCATAGGCGCCAGCCAAGGAGCACTTCTATCTTTGAGTAACGCCTTTAATGATAGTATAGGTAGCACAGGAGTTGGCTGTGCTGAGCAGCAGCAGCTGCCTCTTTCTGACCAGCCTTCAGCGGTCAGTATCATTCCTGCGAGCTCAGGCAGTCAGCTGTCAAGTCCCCTTCCAGCCTGCAGCTGGTAGCTCTCTGAGCTTCTCAGCTTGGCTGAGACTCGCTGCAGCACAGCACGCTCCAGCAAGAAGAGTGCTATGGTGACAAGCAGCCAGCTCAGCGCCTGCCCAGAGCATGCCAAGACCAACCTGCCCTTCAGCAGGGCGTCTCCAACCTGCTCTTTGCTAGTGTCAGGAGAAGATGATGTGCTATACAGTGCAATGACAACCACAGCTGACATGGGACACTATGCTTCTAGAGTCTCGCTTTAGCAGTAAGATGGTGCACAGCCCTGTTGGGCAGTCACCCCCAGAAAGGACGACACAGCCCTGGGGAAAGGTGATGTGAGTCAATGGACAGTCAGGCGCAGGGCAAGGCAGCTCATCTTGCCGCAGAAGTCGGTGAGAGGGCTTTAGGGTAGGCCGATCAGACAACAACCCTGATGCAGCAGTGGCCTGCTAGCCAGGTTTCTGTTGCCGCCATGCCTGCCAGCCAGACACATGATATCAAAAGTGAAGAAACAGCCTTTGCCTGTCAGCTCAGAGTCTGGCACAGGTTTGAGTGCTTGTCTTGGCAGCCTTGTGGCCCACACAGCTGGTGTCAACAAAGCAATTGGTCAGCTACAGTGTGCTTCATGAGCACAGCTGTGCTGTTTGACATGTGGCTTAACAAATTGACAAACTATATAGACTAGGATGTTTGCAGAGCTGTTTTGTACTGTTGTGAACGGTGATGACCCCAAACGACTGGTAGTCTTGGTACTTGGACTAGCTGCTGCATCTGTTTCGGTATTGTTTGAGAAAGAACCTGAATTGCAAGACCCCTCTAACACTGACGCAGTGTGATGCTCATCAGATCATGACCAACGTACTTATTAAGTCTTCTGCACAAATTCACAATGATTTTAAACGTCAAAGAGAGAGAGAGAGAGAGAGAGAGAGAGAGAGAGAGAGAGAGAGAGAGAGAGAGAGAGAGAGAGAGAGAGAGAGAGAGAGAGAGAGAGAGAGAGAGAGAGAGAGACAATGCCGTGCACCATATGGCAGACACCGACTTGCCGTGCACGCCATCATTACCGGTGTTGCCATGCCCGCAATGTTGCGATGCACGACATCACACGAAGTCTTCAGTGCTTGCCTCCTGGCAGCTGGTTTGCTGTAACTTCTTGATCCAGCCCTTTGAAGCCAATTGAAACGGTCAAACAGCTTTGAGACGGTCAACTGCACTCACAGCTTCACTCAGCTACCATGGCTGCTCAAGCCCTCAACATACGACTTGGTACGACTTGGGACCCAGGACACGACTCCTGCCTTGGCGCATAGGCTTAGGCCAGCAGTTGTTTACATGGAAGTCACTCAGCAGGTTTTACCGGAAACAGAGGTGAGATCGATGTTGTGATCATATCACATTTGTACGCCCGTCGCTTCTATGACCGTGATTATTCACTGGGTCCGCTGCAGGTCAGCGCATGGGTGGACCTGCCGCAAGGTGTCATGGAGAACATTATGCAGTGCCTGTCGTGTGATGAAATCTGGAC
>JAABUK010003021.1_pt1 | contig 29038 bp, 27 predicted proteins | sample 5559141 | NCBI WGS metagenome assembly JAABUK01 (sample SAMN10711869, study PRJNA513367) | rock metagenome | isolation source: Antarctica rocks | place: Antarctica: Victoria Land, Pudding Butte nord | collected 2016-01-03
ACCGGCAGTTGCGCAGTTCGATGCCGCCGAAGTCCTTGGCACCCTTCGCGATAATTCCGGTTCCGTGGTCGCTAGGCCGTCCGTTAAACTGACAAATCAGGACACCGGCCTCGAAGCCAGAACCACTGCTGACGAAAATGGCAACTATACTTTCTCAAATGTGAAAATTGGTCGCTATTCCGTTAGCGCGGAAGCAGGCGGATTTTCCCGCGCCGTCGCGACCGGTATCGTGGTCAACGTAAATGCCCGCCAGCGCGTCGATCTCACGCTGCAAGTGGGCGCGGTCAGCGAAACCGTCGAAGTTTCTGGAGCCGCCGCCGTCCTCGAAACTGATTCCAGTGAACGCGGCCAAGTGATCAACACGGCTCAGGTGGTCGAACTCCCTCTGAACGGCCGCGCTTATTCCGATCTCGCTTTGCTCTCACCCGGCGTCATTCGCTCACCTTCCGCATTCTCCGGCACTCCCCGCGAAGGTTCGTTCATCGTGAACGGCTTGCGCAGCACCTACAACAATTACCTGCTTGATGGCATCGACAACAACGCATACGGCACCAGCAATCAAGGGTTCGCGAATCAAGTTGCTCAGCCCTCCCCCGATGCCGTTCAGGAATTCAAAGTTATCACCAATAACTACAGCGCCGAATTCGGCAGAAGCGGCGGCGCGACCATTAACGTGGCCACGCGCAGCGGCACCAACGCGCTGCACGGAACCGCCTACGAGTTTCTCCGCAATACAGACTTGAACGCCATTGGCTACGTTTTCGGCGTACGCCCCCTCACGTTCAAGAAACCCACGCTTCAGCAGAACCAGTTCGGCGCCACCATCGGCGGCCCGCTGATCAAGAACCGGGTGTTCTTCTTCGGCGATTATGAAGGCTTCCGCAGCATTCTTCATGGTGCGCCAACGTTCGCCAGCATCCCCTCACTTGCCTATCGCCAAGGCATCTTCCCCACCGCCGTTACCAACCCGCAAACCGGCAAAGTGTACGCGGCCAACACACCGATCCCCGTCAGCGACATCAGCCCGTTTGCCTTGAAAGTTCTGAACGATCTCCCCACGCCGACCGGCCCCGGCCAAGCCAACAACTTCCAGTCTTCACTGCTCACCCGCAATTACAACGATAAATACGACGCCAAAGTTGACGCCCAGGCTACCGCCACTCAGTCCACTTTCCTCCGCGTCAGCCAGCGAAAAGTGAACATCTTCAACCAACCCGATATCTCCGGTCCTTCCGGCGGCAACAGCAACGGCTTTACGCGAGCCCTCAACCAACAAGTGGACCTTGGATACACCTGGGCAGTCTCGGCGACTTCCATACTTGAAGGCCGCTTCGGCATCTCCCGCACCCGCGCCGGCAAACAACCTCCTCTCATCGGCGGTGCAAGCGAACTCTCTTTGTACGGCATCACCGGCCTGCCCACGGATCCCGCGCTCACCGGCGGTTTGGTAAATACCACAATCTTCGGCTACAGCGCGCTAGGCAGGCAAGCCACCAACCCGCAATTTCAAAACCCCCTTTCGTTTGATCCCAAGGTGAATTTCGTCAAGAACCTGGGCCGCCACTCGCTTAAAATTGGCTACGAATTTATGGCGATCCGCACACAGGTTCTCGACGTTAACCCCCTGTACGGCCGGGATTCCTACGCAGGTAACTTCACAGGTCAGCCGGTGGCCGATTTTCTCCTCGGTCTCCGCTCTCAATATGCGCTCGCGAATTCCGTAATTGGCAATTATCGCCAGCACGAACACTTCGCCTATCTTCAGGACGATTTCAAATTCTCCCCGAAACTCACCCTCAACCTTGGTGTGCGTTATGAATACGCCAGCCCTCGCACGGAACGCGACAACGTTCTCAGCAATTACGATCCAGCAACCAATTCCATTCTCCGCGCCAAAGACGGCAGCATCTATGACCGCGCTCTGGTAAATCCCGATTACAAAGATTTCGCGCCCCGCATCGGTTTCGCCTATAGCGCGACGCCGTCCAGCGTCATTCGCGCAGGTTACGGAATCAGCTACATTCACCAGAACCGTGTCGGCTCCGGCGATCTGCTGGGCATTAACGGCCCTCAGGTGGTGATCGCCACCATCAATCAAAACAATCCGCTCGATCCTAACTTCCGCACCACGCAGCAGGGCTATCCAGTTGGCTTGACTGACCCGAAGAATTTCAATCCGCTGCTCTCGAACATCACCTACGTTCCGAAAGATCTGAAGACCCCATACGTCCAGAGCTACTTCTTCTCTATTCAGCAGCAGCTCGCCAAGAGCACGTTGATCGACATTGCCTACATTGGTAATAAATCGGTCGCTTTACCCGTCTTCGGGGATTACAACCAAGCCTCTCCGCAGCCCACGCCGACTTCCACTCTTTCGCTCCAGGCCCGCCGCCCAAACCAACGTTTCGGCGCAATCACCTGGTATGACGCTGCTGGATTTTCCAATTACAACGCCGCCCAGGTGAAGTTCGAACATCGCGCTTCAGGCGGCCTGTACTTCCTGAACTCTTTTACCTGGTCGAAGGCGATTGATAACTCCGGCCAGTCACTTGATACCTCAAACGGCAACGCTGCCAGCCCGCAGGACATTCGAAATTTGCGCGCGGAAAAAGGTCCCTCAAATTACGACATCACCCTCGCGAACGTCACCAGCGTTGTGTATCAAATCCCCTTCGGCAAAGGGCGGCAATTCGGTTCTTCGCTCCCCGTTGTAGTGGAACAGGCTCTTGGCGGATGGGAATTGACAGGGATAAATACGGCGCTGTCCGCCCCTCCCATCAACCTGCGCGCTTGGAACGGCAATATCCCGGCGAACTTGCAGGTGGTCGGCAACCTCGCGGATTTCCGGGGTGGCGAAAGTTATCGCCCCAACATTCTTGGGCCCGCTCTTGCCCAGGGCAGCGCCAGAACGGTGGATAACTATTTCGATAAGAATAATGTGGTGCTCCCCTCCTTAGCGGACCCATCTCACCCGTTCGGCAACGCCGGGCGCAACAGCGTCCGCGCTACCCCCTTTAATCAACTCGACCTCGGCGTGGATAAGAACTTCGCTCTCCCCAGAGAAGGCATGCGCATCCAGTTCCGGGGCGAGTTCTTCAATATTTTCAACCACACCAATTTCGCCGCTGCGAATAGCGACCGGGCTAACAGTGCTTTTGGCACCATACGAAGCACGTTTCCCGCACGGCAGATTCAGTTTGCGCTGAAGCTGATTTTCTAAAAAGTCCTCTGGAATCAAAAATGCAACGCCTTGTAGTCGAGGGACCAACATGAACAACAGCACCGAAGACAAAATCGAAGGCGAAGCAAAGAAACTGAAAGGCGACGTGAAAGAAGGTGTCGGTAAACTGGTCGGGAATGAAAAGCTCGAGTCAGAAGGCAAAGCCGATCAAGCCGCAGGCAAGGTTGAGAAGAAAGTTGGCGACGTAAAGAACGTCTTCAACAAGTAATTCCGCAACTCTAGTGGGTGGATTGGGTACAAACCAGTCTGCCCACTCTGACTACCTGCTTGACTGTTTATTTATTCATGTGATTGAATAAAAATACAATGGCCACTGCAGGGACGGCTACTCACAAGATTTCAGCTCCTGATTTCTCTCGCGATCTCCAGATTTCCGACGATGAGTTGGAGTCACTCCTCAATCTTGCTACTGAATTAAAACGGCAACCACGAGATTTCTCGAACGCAGCACAAGGCCGTTCAGTGGCCCTTCTTTTCGAAAAGCCCTCTTTCCGCACAAGATTTACCTTCGAACTTGCCATCCAGCAAATGGGCGGCAGATCCGTCTTTATGGATGGACCCATAGGTACGCGCGAACCGGTAGAAGATATCGCGCGCAACCTGGAGCGGTGGGTCGATGCAATCGTCGCCCGCACTTTTTCCCAACACACAATTGACGCCCTAGCCAAATGGGCCAGCGTACCCGTCGTTAATGCCCTCAGTAATCTTTACCATCCATGCCAAGCCCTGGCGGACATCCTCACTCTTCAAGAACATCTCGGCAATTTAAAAGGGTGCAAGCTGGCTTTTCTCGGCGACGGCAACAACGTCGCGCACTCGCTCATGTTGACCTCGGCAAGGCTCGGCATGAATTTTGCACTTGCGTGTCCCGCCGGCTACACTCCCGACCCCGGAATCCAAGCCCAAGCAGAAGGTCTGGCAACGCTCTCAGGTTCCTCCATTACTGTTACTCACAGTCCCGAACAGGCCCTAGCGCAAGCAGATGCCATCTATACAGACGTCTGGGCAAGCATGGGTCAGGAATCCGAAGCCGCTGCCCGAAGCAAGATTTTTGCCCCCTTCCAGCTCAACGCACAAGCCGTATCCCAGGCCAAGCCCGACGCCCTTGTTATGCACTGCCTCCCTGCTCACCGTGGCGAAGAAATCACCGCCGAAGTAATCGAATCGAAGCGCTCCGTAGTTTTTGACCAGGCCGAAAACCGCCTCCACGTCCAAAAAGCCCTTCTGCTCATGCTCCTGTAGCGCTGGCCTCTTGGCCGGTGCCTTCGATCTAAAAAACCTATGTCCTATAAGAAAATCGCACTAGCCTATTCAGGCGGCCTCGATACTTCCATCATCATTCCGTGGCTCAAAGAGCACTATACCGGTGTCAAAATCGTCGCGGTCTGCGGCGATATCGGCCAGGGCGGTGACGAGCTCACCGGCCTCGAAGCGAAGGCTCGCGCCACAGGTGCCGATGAAGTTTTCATCGCCGATCTCCGCGAAGAATTTGTCACCGAATACCTCTGGCGTATGGTCCGGGCCGGCGGCATCTACGAACACAAGTATTTGCTCGGCACCAGCATCGCCCGCCCGCTCCTCGCGAAGAAGCAGGTTGAAGTTGCACTAGCCACCGGCTGCGACGCCCTGGCTCACGGCTGCACCGGCAAAGGGAATGATCAGGTCCGCTTCGAACTCACTTACAAAGCCCTGGCTCCCCACCTCCCCGTTATCGCGCCGTGGCGGGTCTGGGACATCATCAGCCGCGAAGACGCCCTGGAATATGCGGCCGCGCACAACGTTCCCGTCCAGCAATCCGCAGCCAAAATCTACAGCCGGGACCGCAATATCTGGCACATCTCACACGAAGGTGCCGAACTCGAAGACCCCGCAAATGCTCCCTCAGATCGCGTCTGGATGCTCACCAAGAGCCCGGAACAGGCTCCCGATAAATCCACTGACGTCACCATCGCCTTCGAAAAAGGCAACCCTACCTCCGTTAACGGCGAACACTTGTCACCAGTCGCGCTGCTCGAAAAGCTAAACGAAATCGCCGGCGAAAACGGCGTCGGCCGCATCGATCTGGTAGAAAACCGTTTCGTTGGCATGAAATCGCGAGGCTGCTATGAAACGCCCGGCGGCACGCTCATCATGGCCGCCCACAACGAACTCGAAGCGCTCACGCTCGATAAGAACACCGCGCATTACAAAGAACGCCTCGCGCTCGATTACGCCGAAATGGTCTATAACGGCCTTTGGTTCACGCCCCTTCGCGAGGCCCTCGACGCCTTCTTCTCGGTCGTGAGCGAAACCACCACCGGTGAGGTAACGCTTCGTCTTTACAAAGGCAACATGCAGCCCGTCAGCCGCAAGTCGCCGTATTCGCTATATTCCATGTCCATTGCCAGCTTCACCATGGGCGCGGATTATGACCAGAAGGATGCGCGCGGTTTCATCAACCTGATCGGGCTTCCCATCCAGGTTCGCGCGCTTATGAACCAGGCAACTAAGTCATGAAGCTTTGGGGAGGCCGTTTCGAAACCGGACCCTCGGAAGTCTTCGAGCGCTTCTCCGGTTCCCTTCACTTCGATCGCCGCCTGATCGATGCCGATATCCGTGGTTCGCAAGCCTTCGCGCGCGCTCTAGAAGATATCGGCATCCTCACCGCTGATGAGCGCGGCCAGATCTTCGATGCACTCGTCGCCATCCGCGCGGAAGCCAAAACGCCCGCTTTTTTCGATGGTGCGACCGATGAAGACGTGCACACGCTCGTCATCCGCAAGCTCAAGGAAAAGGCGGGTGCGGTGGCGGATAAAATTCACACCGGTCGTTCCCGGAACGAACAGGTCTCGCTCGATACACGGCTCTGGCTGCGTGACGAATGCGATGGTGTGGATTCGCTGCTCAAACATTGGCTCGAGGCACTGCTGGCCCTCGCTGAAAAATATCCTGACGCCATCATCCCTGGTTACACTCACATGCGCCGCGCGCAGCCGGTTCTCTGGCCCCACTATCTGCTGGCGTATTTCGATATGTTCAGCCGCGACCGCGAACGTTTCAAACAAGCCCGCGCGCGCATTGATGTCCTTCCGTTAGGAAGCGGCGCTCTGGCCGGAAGCGGCTTTCCCTTCAACCGCGAAGCCATCGCGCGTGATCTGGAATTCGCGCGCGTCTCCACCAACTCGCTCGACGTTTCCGCCGACCGCGATTTCGTGCTCGACTTCCTTTACGCGGCGAGCACCACCATGCTCCACCTTAGCCGCCTTGCTGAGGACTGGATTCTTTACAGCTCCGAAGAGTTCGGCTGGATTGAGCTGGGAGATGGTGTGACCAGCGGCTCCAGCCTAATGCCGCAAAAGAAGAATCCCGATTCTCTCGAGCTCATCCGAGGCAAGTGCGGCAGCGTCATCGGTGCGCTTAACGCCCTGATGATCACGGTGAAGGGTCTCCCTATGACCTATAACCGCGACATGCAGGAAGACAAACAGCCGCTCTTTCAGGCTGCTGACCAGCTTTCCGGTTCGCTAGAAATGGCGTGCGTCACGGCCGAAGCGGTGACACTCAAACCCGCCTTTCCCGCAGCCGCCGTGGAGGCTAGCTGGACCGTTGCAACGGATTTGGCAGAAGCTCTGGCACGCTCGGGAGTGCCGTTCCATCAAGCTCACCAGCTAGTCGGAAAGTTAGTCCTGCAAGGCAAAAAACCTTCCGAATGGACTGCTGCATCGCTCCACGCCTTTGCCCCGGAATTTATGCCCGAAATCGCGGCGTTCTTAGATCCAAAACAAGGCATGCGCACCCGTGAAGTAAAAGGCGGTACCGGCCCGAAAGCTGTAGCTGAAGCTCTCAAAGCAGCCCGCGCCAGCCTTGCGGTATGAGTACTGAGGGATGAGTACTGAGGTATGAGTAAAAGCTATCGCCAGGGACAAATTCTAAAACTCATCCGCACAAAAGAAATTTACACTCAGGATGAGCTTGCAGCCGAATTGAAAACCCAAGGCATAGCCGCTACTCAAGTCACTCTTTCACGCGATTTGCGCGAACTTCAGCTCTTCAAAACCGGCAGCGGTTATCAGGAGATGGGCAAAGCCGAAGACGACGAAGCCACGCCCCCGCTGGGCGGCCTGATAGCAGATTTTCTGCGCGATGCCCGACTCGCTCAAAATCAGGTGGTTCTCAAAACCGATCCCGGCCACGCCAGCATCATCGCCGTCGCTCTAGACAACGAAGACTGGCCCGAAGTAGCTGGTACCATTGCCGGCGACGATACCGTCTTAGTCATCGCCACCGATAATGACAACGCCGCCAAAGTGCGCCAGCGCCTGCTGGATTACCTGGAATAATTCCCCGACGTAATCCGGATCGTTCCCACCACGCGTCGCTGACCCACCTGCATGCGGACCAATTCTCTCTGCTCATCCGCAGCGGTTGTGTAGGGGCTTACCGCCAGCACTACCAAGCCATTGCGTTCTTCCCCGCACACGCGCTGCGCCAGAGAAGGCTCATAGAAAGCGTAGTAGCCAATCTGTTCTCCAGGAGCCACAACCAGGCAGCCGCCGCCCGAAAGCTCATCGCGAATTACCCGTGCCGCCGCTCCCCAATCCTCCGCCGCAAAGAACGTCTGCCGCACATCTTTCGCCAGCGCCCCGGCCAGAAAAACACAGACCAGCGCCATTGCCGTAGCCGAAGTCGAAGCCGATGCTGCAAGTATCAGCGGAGGCAGGCTGAACAGCCACTGCCGGGCCGCGAAGAAATATCCCGCCACCGCATCCGCAACCGGCGGACCCACCACCGAAGCTCCTACCACCCACTCGCTATGCGCGCGTCGCTTGCGCCATCCCATTCCCGCCAGGATCAGCAACGGCACTCCACAACAATACCCGCCGCCTGTAAACTCTCTCAGTAACAACAACGGCGAAAGCTGGCTCCATGCGAATGAGTACACCGATAGAGACCCCTGCGCCGCCTGCATACTGCGCTGCACCAGCCACCACGGCAGAAACGCACCTCCAGCCACAATAGCCGCCAGCGGATGAATCGCTAGCAGCGGAAAAACTGCGAAAGGGCTGGAGTACACCGCGCCCACCGCCGCTAAAATCTGCAGCCACCGCGCGCGCGCCCACCAGGCAATCAAAACGAAAAACAGCGCCTCGGAATACATGCGGCCCTCGGTCGCATACCGGAACAAAATCGGCATTGTCAGAAACATGGCCACTGCCACGCGGTTCCACTTCGCAATCCGCGCAAACATCACGGCGCTGGCAATTCCAAATACTGCCGCGGGAAAGCGCACCGCCCAGTTGCTCCATCCCAAAGCCAGAATCGCCAGCTTCTGCAGACCGAGCGGCAGCGGTGCGCCCCCAGGCAGGATCTGTGCCCACTGAATCACTCCCGCCCACGTGCCCTGCCGCGCCCCGCTCAATTGCAACAACTCATCGGCCCACAGCGGACGCACGCCCAACACGGCCAGCACTACGACCGTGTAAACGCCAACAGCTACCTGAGCGAAAAGCTGATCCCCAGGCCGGTCGTATAAATCAAATCGTTGGTTTTTCGGCCCGGTGCCGGGTTGGTCAGGTACCGGTCGCTCAGCGCTATGTTCCAGTTCAGCCATTTCATAATCCGCGTGTTGACCCCGATATCGCCATTCATGCGGTAGTTACCAGTCTGCGACACATTGTTGAACATGCGGAAGGTCTGCGTAAAAGCAGTGGCAGGCCGTAGCTTATAGGCGAAATCATTCCCCCAAAACAATTCCGCCGAACTCTGCGTGTAGCTCTTTCCGATGCTTGCCAAAGTCCTGGTCGCTCCAAAGGTGGTCCGGTTGTAATCCGCACCCGCCAGCACATCCAGAAAGCCGCGTTCTTTCTTCCACACGTGCAGCCCCAAGCCTCCGCCGAACGTCGCGCGAAGATCCAGATCCTGAAACCGATCGTATTCGTAATCGTTAAACACATTCACAAATAGCCGCGGCCCCACATTGCGGTCATACCCAATGCCGCCCCGAATCGCCCGCGCTGTGTCAGCTCTCAAGCGGTTCACGGTGCTGGTCGATTGAATGGCATCTAAATGCAGAATCGTTTTGTCGTGCCGCGTCGCCCGCGCCACTGCCAGCGCGCCGTTGGTCACCCGCGTTTGCGAATTGCCCGTCGTCCCCGCCAGACCGAACGTCCCCGTTCCCACCCAGAGTTCATACAACCGTGGGTGCAGCATTCGCTCATACATCCGTTGCTCTGCCGCATTGCGAATGGCCGTAATCTCGCCCTTATCCAGCGTCTCCAGAGTGGATTGCACCTGCTGCCCGTCGCGCAGCACCACCGTTACTGGAGCGGCCGCGATCACCGTTTGCACCTGTTCCCACGGCAACCGTGAGCGTTCCCAGAAACTCGCTTTTCACCACGATCGTTTTTTCGTCTTTCTTCACGATCTCTCCCGTCACCCGGTCGCCATTCTTTAGAGTTACCTGGTCCGCACACAAGTAACCCTCAATAACCAAGATCCAGAGCACCGTCCGCATCACGCGCATGTCAGTATTCTTGAACGGCCCCGCCCGCCCCGTCCAGCCGCTGAAAGCTACAATTGAGCAATTCATGACCGTCCGCTCTCTTGCCACGCTCCTCATTGCCGCCACCCTGATGTACGCGGCTAAGAAGCCCGTCACCATAGACGACGTCATCAAAGTCCGTCCCTCACGCGGCGCCGGCGCCGTCACCTGGGCACCCGACGCCAAGCACTTCGCCTACACCGAAACCGGAAAGCTCTGGCTCTATCAAGTCTCAAACGGCAAGCGCCGCGAAATAGCGGCCTGGAAATCTCTCGAAGACGCCGCCATGAAACCGGTCACCCCGGAAGTTGCCGATTGGACCAATCGCCGCGTCTCCTCGCAATCTCAGCAATGGTTCCCCGATAGCACCCGCATGCTCGTCAGCTCAAGTGGGGACCTGTTCCTGCTCGATACCGCAACCGGCAAATTCGAGGCGCTCACCCACACCACCGATATCGAACAGGATCCCAAGCTCTCGCCCGATGGCACCAAAGTTTCCTTCCGCCGCGGCCATGACCTCTACGTATTGAACCTCGCCTCGAAAGCCATTACGCGGCTCACCCAGGACGGCTCCGACACTCTGCTGAACGCCGAACTCGATTGGGTTTATCCCGAAGAACTCTCGCTAGGCACCGCGCATTGGTGGTCGCCTGACAGCAAATCCATCGCGTACCTGCAAATGGATATCAGCCGTGAGCCGGTCTTCCCGCAAGTCAGTCTTCTCAACACCCGTGGCCAGCTAGAACCGGAGCGTTATCCGAAACCCGGCGATCCCAATGCCGACGTCCGCGTCGGAATCGTGCCCGCTTCCGGCGGCCCCACCAAGTGGATGGACCTTGGAGAAACACGCGACCATCTGCTAGCCCGCGTAAACTGGCTCCCGTCAAGCGATCGCGTCGCCGTCGAAAAACTCAATCGCGTCCAGAACCGCGTCGATCTTCTCTTCGCCAACGCTAAACCGGCCAATCGCAAACCATCATTCACGAAGAAGACCGCACTTGGGTCAATGTCAACGATGGCCCACAGTTCCTGCAGGATGGCTCAGGGTTTCTCTGGTCCAGTGAACGCGAAGGCGGCTTCCGGCACCTGTTCCTCTACGGACTCGATGGCAAGCTCCAGCGGCAGCTCACGCGCGGCGAATGGGAAGTAACGCGTGTAGCAGCCGTGAACGAAAAAGAACACGAAATCCTCTACGTGTCCTCAGAAGCAAGTCCTCTCGAACGCCAGCTCTACTCGCTGAATTTTGATGGCACCGGCAAGCACCGCCTCACCTCGTCAGAAGGTACGCATCTCATTTCCGCTTCGCCCGATGGCACTGCTTATCTCGATACCTACTCCAGCCTAAAGGCCGCACCCGAAACAACCTTGCACAACGGCAGCGGCAAACAGACCGCAATCTTTCGCGAAGCGGACCACGCCAGCGAGCGCGATTTCGAACTCTTGCCCACTGAAATCCACAACTTCCGCACTCCCGATGGCACGCAACTCTTTGCCAGGCTCATCAAGCCCGTGAACTTCGATCCCAATAAGACATACCCGGTTATCTGCACTGTATACGGCGGCCCCCACGCACAATCGGTCAACAACGCTTGGGCGGGCATCAATTGGGACCAGGCTCTCGCCCACAAAGGCTTCATCGTCTGGCAGGTTGATAACCGCGGCTCAGCCGGCCGGGGGCATCTCTGGGAGGCGCAGGTTTATCACAACCTGGGCGCGCTGGAGCTTGATGACCAAAAGGCCGGAGTCGAATATCTTAAGACGCTCCAGTTTGCCGACACCGCGCGCATGGGTCTCTATGGCTGGAGCTACGGTGGCTACATGACGCTTTACACGCTCACGCACGCCCCGGATCTATTTCGCGCCGGAGTGGCCGGCGCGCCAGTCACAAGCTGGAAAAATTACGACACTATTTACACCGAACGCTACATGGGCCTTCCGTCAGAAAATGTGGACGGATACGCAAAAAGCGCGCCCACAGCCAGTGCGGGCGCGCTTAAAGCAAAACTCCTCATCATTCACAACATCGAAGACGACAACGTCCACTTCCAGAACACCTTACAAATGGCTGACGCTCTTGAAAAGGCGAACCGCAAGTTCCAGATGTTGATCTACCCCCAAAAAGCGCACGGCGTCACCGGACCCGTCCGCCAGCATCTGCTCGAATCCATCACGGATTTCTTCGAACAGAATCTTAGATAGATTACTTCACGCCCCGGTTTCCGCCGCCAACGTTACCGCCGCCGGAAAAGGTTCCTGCTGAAGGGCTTGCCGCCGGTGCGCTGGAAGATGATCCCAGCGAACTGCTGCCGCGGCCGAAACTTCCCGTGTTGCTCGAAGCTGCGGTGTTGCTGCTGAATCCCGCATTAGCACTGCGTCCGAAAGATCCGCTCTGGTCTCCAGTGCGGCCAGCATTCAATCCGCTATCAGAATTGCGGTTGCCATATCCATAACCGTTGTTGTATCCGTTGTTATACCCATAACCGTACGGAAGATACGAATAAACAGAATACGGGCTGAAATAGCCATATCCGTAAGGACTCCAACTCACGCCGCGGCCCGGAATATAGGTGTACATCGAATAATAGGGGTTAAAATACCAGCCACCCGATGACCACGAAGATCCTGTATCTTTCAGCGTCTTAGCGGAAGAAACATTCGCCGCAGCCACATATTCACTCCTTCGGCGGCTCCAGCGCGTAAGAGCATCGCCCTCTTTCGCATCGAACTTCTCCATCGCCAAAGCAGCAGTAAAGGGCATTAGCCGTCCGGCTTTCACGCTAACCATATTGCCTTGATAAAACACGGAAGCCTCACCGTGATACACCTTCAACTGCGCCGGTGAGCTTTCTAGAGCAAACACAGAGGTCTTGTGAACGCGAATTTCATAATCGCCGTAAACCATCGTCACGGCGTTCTCTTTCATCGGGTCGTCAGATTCCACAACGGCTTGCCCGGAAATCAGTTCCACGCGCGTCGCGCTCAACCGGTTGTCAATCAGGCGGACAGCACTGTTCTCGCCCACGCGCAAAAACACGCCCGGGGTAAGCAGAATCTCCGCGCGGCCCTGCTCCGTACGCAGTTCGGAACGCTCCTTCCAATCGGGAAACGTACCGAACTTCTGAACTAGAGGTTTGCCGTCCACGGAGACCGCGCCTTCAGCAAGGTGCACGGTACCGGAATGAGCGGAAATAACGGTTTGGGCGGTGACAGTCAGCCCGGAACAAAGAAGGAGAGCGGTAATACTGGCAAAACGCATGAAATTACCTCTTATGCGTTGATCTTCCTCCTAAATGCAAGGGGAAGTCAAATTGACGCCTGTTTACAGGTTTTACAAACGAACAATCTTGTCTGATTGCACGTTCTTAAAAGCATTCCGCGTGTCCACAATCAGCGGCGCTTTTTCCAGCACCGCTTTATAATCGAAAGCCGAATGGTCAGTCACCACCACCACGCAATCGGCACCGCTGAAATCTTCCTGACTCCAAAATTCCATGTCTTCCAGTTTCATTGAAGGCACATGCGGATCCGTATAGCTGATCTTTGCCCCGCGCCGTGCTAACAGCAGCATGATATCGATCGCCGGAGATTCGCGCACGTCGTCAATGTCCCGCTTATAGGAAACTCCGTAAATGTGGATACGCGAACCCTTGATCGGCTTCGAATGATCGTTCAGCGCGTTCTGAATCTTCGCCACCACAAAATGCGGCATCTGCCCATTGATGTTTCCGGCCAGCTCAATAAAGCGTGCCTCAATCCCGGCTTGCTTCGATTTCCAGGAAAGATAGAACGGATCAATAGGTATGCAATGGCCGCCCAGCCCTGGGCCCGGATAAAAAGGCATAAATCCGAACGGCTTTGTCGCTGCTGCCTCAATCACTTCCCATACGTTAATATCCATGCCATCGCACATGATCGCGATCTCATTCACCAGACCGATATTGATCATCCGGAACGTGTTTTCCAGCAGTTTCACCATTTCGGCTACCTGCGTCGAACTCACCGGCACGACATTCTCCAGGGCCTGCTCGTAAAATACCCGCCCGATATCCGTACAAGCAGGAGTAGTCCCACCCACTACTTTCGGAATATTCTTAGTCTGATATTTCGCATTCCCCGGGTCCACGCGTTCCGGCGAGAAGCAAAGAAAAAAGTCCTCGCCCACCTTCAGGCCGCTTTTCTCCAGCATCGGCAACACCAATTCATCCGTCGTGCCCGGATAGGTTGTCGATTCCAGAATAATGAGCATGCCCTTATGGAAATACCGGGCAATTTCCTGCGTGGCCGCAACAATGTAACTCATATCCGGATCCTTTGTTTTCCGGAGAGGCGTCGGCACGCAAATATTCACCGTGTCCAACTCGGCAATTACCGAAAAATCCGTCGTGGCCCGCAATTTACCAGCGTCGACCAGCGGCTTAAACTCTTCAGAGCGAATATCGGCGATGTACGAGTCACCCGCATTCACGCGGTCCACTTTAGAAACGCTTAGATCGATGCCCGTCACGGAAAACCCAGCTTTGGCGTATTCCACGGCCAAGGGCAGCCCCACATAGCCCAGCCCCACAATGCCCACCCGCGCCTTCCGCGCCTGAATTTTCTGGGCCAGTATTTCGCTTACCATCATCTATGGCATCTTCTCATAGTGAAATGTTCCTTCCGCTACAATTTCCGCTGGTCCAGTAAGCCGGATCGTCTCTCCCCATTCCAGATCCAGCGGACCCGCGGGCGTTAGAACCTGCCCCCGCTTAGCAATCAGACCTCGCCGTACTGCCGCCGCGAACGCCCCTGTTGACCCCGTGCCGGAACTGTTCGTCTCCCCCGCACCGCGTTCCCAAAAACGCACCTCAATCGCATCCGGCCCAGCCTTGCGCACAAAAGAAACGTTTGTCCTGTTCGGAAAGCGCTCGTGGCGTTCAATGCAAGCTCCTAAAGTCCGCCAGTCGAAATCGAAGTGCTCCACCATCACCGCGCACTGCGGGTTGCCAACATTGACCAGAGTCGCGTCGTGCCCTTCCACTTCTGTCCGTTCCTGTTCAAAAACAGGCACCCCCATATCCATCTGGAACCAGTATTCCGGCCCTTCCCTGCGCAATAGATTGACGTGTTTCGGCCCCGCGCCCGTTGCAATCGTCATCGGATTTCCAGCCACGCCATGCGCAATCAGAAACGCTGCCGCACAACGCGTTCCGTTACCGGAAAGCTCCGGCTTACTGCCATCGGAGTTATAGAGTTCAATCGAAGGCTTGTCATCCACTAACATCCAGCCATCGGCCCCCACGCCTGTATAGCGGTCGCAAATGGCCCGTGCAAATTCCGGCCAGCCGTCCGCGGGCGCTTCGTGCCGCCACGTCAAAAGAAAATCGTTCTTTGCCCCGTGGGCTTTCGTAAAAGGGATTGCCGTCATGGAAGTATGTTGGGCGCTTTTGGGGAACGCCGATAAATCTGTAACACCGGCGCGTTGGGCACAACAATATCATGCTGCAACTGGTAATCGAGGCCGCTCAGCCGGGCTTTATCCACGGTAGTTTGAGTATCGTCGCCCGCAAAGCAAACCGCCCACCGCGTCCAAAGAAAGAGGTCCGGTCGTACTGTGACAGCCTGAAAGAGTGGACCATTGTCCACCGTGAGTATGTCCCGGAACGGAATTCCCATCCGCCTGTAAATGCCCATCACATCGCCGGCCGTCGAATAAATAGTCTGGCCTGGTTTGTACTCGGCGCTCAGCAAGCGCACCGCTTCATTCGTCCAGGCTCTCCGGGCTTCTGAGTTCACCTGAGATTCTTTCCACGTCACCCAACTTTCCGGGCGCGGGAACATCAACCACTGCCCGGCACAAATCAGAATCACTGCAGCGGCCCCAAACCCTCGCGTCGATCTCGGCAACACCGCCACTAACGCCGCACACGCAAACGCCGCGAAAGGCAGCAGCACCAGCCCGTAGCGCGTGTTGTACCAGGAGTGCATCAGCGACGGCACAAAAATCGGCGTGCCCCCGGAAGAGTGCATGCTCCATACGTAAAAAATCGCAGGTAACGCCAGCAGCAACAGCGGCCATGCGGTCCGCTTGAACTTCAACAGCGCCGCAGGCAGGCAGATCCATCCAGCCCAGAACAGAGGCGCTCCCAGATTCAACTGAGCAGCAGTGAAGTAATATTGCGCGGCAACTCGCCAGTCGTGCAAACCGGGATAAGCCTTGCCGCCCTGGATCGCTCGCGGCGAGCCGGCCCCGTTATAGAACTCAAGCGCGTTATCGAAAACCCAATAGTTGTACCCCAGCCACAGCAGAGGCCCCAACCCGGCAATGGCACTGAAAACGAAGGCCGCGCGGAACCGGTGCTCTTCGGCGGCTAAGTAAAAGAAAATCGCCACAAACGGCAGCAGAAACCATCCTTCATACCGAATCAATGTTCCGGCCGCGGCGCAAACTCCTGCCAGCATCACAAAGCCAGGCCGTCGCGTCTCGGCAAACGCGGCCGTGGCGTAAAACAACCCGCAGAACGCCGCGAAAAACACTGGTTCGGTCATCGCGGTCGATTGCAGATAGAGTGCGTTCGGGTTCAATACGAAAATCGCTGTCGCCGTAAAAGCCGCGCTCGCCATTCCGAATACACGCCGAACCCCTGAGAACAAAAAGCAGGCAGCCAGCACAAAGCACACGGCAGATGGGATCGATCCAGCCAGGCCCGTCCGCCACAACTCCATAGACCGCGCAAACGGGATCATCAAAATATGCGGCAGCGGTAGCCACACCGTTCCCAATTGGTCATACCCCGGCGTTCGCGAATCCAGCACCCGCCGCGCAATGTTCAGGTGCGATTCCGCATCGCCGTAATAGAGCAGCGACCCGTTTGTATAGAAAAACCAGACCGCCGCAACGCTGCACAATGTTGCAAAAAGCGCGACGGCTAGAACGGCCGGGTTAGAAGTCGGTGCAGGTTTTAAATTCGTGGAACCGTTCGTCGATCTCTGCCCGCGAGAGCGTCCTGAAGCGGTCCGGTCCGAATTTTTCACAACAGAAGCTCCCCATAACCGATCCGTAGATCACCGCTCGCCGCAAATCGGTATCATCAATCTCACCGCGCGTTGGCGAAACCCCGCGGCTGGCTAAATAGCCGATAAACCCGCCCGCGAAGCAGTCTCCGGCACCGGTCGGATCGAACACTTCTTCCAGCAGGTACCCAGGGACCATGAAGTGCCGTCCCCGTGAAAACAAGAGTGCTCCGTACTCACCGCGCTTGATCACCAGTGTCTGCGGACCCATCTCATGAATCACCTTCGCGGCTTTTTGCAGATTATGCTCGCCTGAAAGCATTCGCGCTTCGCTGTCATTGATCAAAAGAAAATCCCACTCGCGAATCGTCGGCAGCAGTTTCTCGCGGTGATCGGCAATCCAGTAGTTCATTGTGTCGCCGCCCACCAGCTTGGGCTTGCGCATCTGCTTCAGCACATCAAGTTGCAATTCCGGCTGAATGTTGCCAAGCAACAGGTAAGGCTCCTCGCGATAACTCTCCGGCAGCTTCGGCTGAAAATTCGCAAAAACGTTCAGGTCCGTAACCAGCGTTTCGCGATCGTTCATATCCGGCGAGTACTTGCCCTTCCAGAAAAAAGTCTTTCCCGGAACGCTATCTAGGCCCTCTAAATCGATTCCGCGGCTACGCAAAAATTCGGTGTCCTCGGGTGCAAAATCATCGCCCACCACGCCGACAATTCGGGTATGCGTAAAGTAGCTCGCGGAAAGCGCGATATAGGTGCAGGCACCGCCGAGTATGCGGTCCACTTTGCCATGAGGAGTTTCCACGCCGTCATACGCGACGGAGCCGACGACAACAAGAGACATCTCTGAAGTTTAGCGGGTAGCGCGGAGATTTGTCCGCCAGAGTTACACTCTATGTAGGTGCAGATGATGTCTGATGCCCAAATCCTGACGATCGCGTTCACTATGCTCGCGATTTTTGTTGCGTCCTGGTTCAACAACAGCCGCTTCGGCGACACGAACACTCGAATCGGTGATGTGAACAACCGGATCGGCGACGTAAACAAGAGAATCGATGATCTTTCCCGCCAGCTCGATACCAGGCTGGACGATTTTCGCGATGTGATCAGAGCAGAAATACGGCTTGAGTCGGAGCGCATGATCCAGAAAATTGATGCTGTCTTGAATCAACTGGCCAATCATGAAACCCGCATCACCCGCCTCGAAGAACGTTAATCACCTCTTCAGCGCCGGTGCCAGATACCGAAAAACCGTAGCAGCCACCTTCTCATTACCCGCCGCTGTCGGATGAATACTGTCCTGCTGCATCAGCCCAGGCCCGCTGGCCGCAACGCCTTGAAGTAAAAATGGCACCAGCACAAGCTTGTACTTTTTCGCAAGATCAGTATAGATACTGTCGAAGGAGCGGATATACTCCGCACCATAATTGCGCGGCAGCGTAATTCCCGCTAGCACCACCTTGGCACCGCCCTTCTGCAGCGCCAGAATCATCTGCTCCAGGTTCGCCTTGGTCCCACTTACGGGTTGGCCCCGCAAACCGTCGTTGCCACCAAATTCCACAATCACCACCGCCGGATGTGCGGCCACCACGTCGCGCATGCGCTCAACGCCATCGGTCGTTGTATCGCCGCTCACCCCAGCGTTGATCACGCGATAGCGATATCCTTTCGCGTCGATCAGCCTCTGTAAATAGTCGGGATAACTCTTACCGGCTTCGGCACCGAAACCCGCTGACAGACTGTCACCGAATGCCACCACTGAAGGGCGAATGTCTGGCGTCACAGCCCCCGCCGCACTCATAGCACTCAAACAAAATATATGAATCCATTTCATAGAAACCCCAATTTGCGCCCCGATGTCATAGTAAAAGAAAGGAGAATATCATCCCCCAAGCCATCATCTCCGTCTCTCATCTCACCCGCACCATTACGAACGGTGCACACAGCGTTGAAATTTTAAAAGGCATAGACTTCGATGTGCCGGCGGGTCAATTCGTTGCGATTATGGGTGCCTCCGGCAGCGGAAAAAGTACGCTACTTGGCTTGCTCGCCGGGCTCGATTCGCCCACAACAGGAAGGGTCATTCTCGATGGCGAAGACATCACCGGCCTCGCTGAAGACAAACTGGCCGTCGTACGCGGGCGTAAAATTGGCTTCGTTTTTCAGTCTTATCAGCTCATTCCCACTCTCACCGCTCTCGAAAATGTTCTGCTCCCCGCCGAACTCACCGGGCGAATTCAAGGCGCTGCGGCGCGTGCTCTCGAACTGCTGGAGCGCGTGGGTCTCACTTCGCGCCAAGGCCATTACCCAGTGCAGCTTTCAGGCGGTGAACAGCAGCGCGTTGCCTTAGCCCGCGCTTTTATGGTTCAGCCTCCCATCCTTCTGGCCGATGAACCCACCGGCAACCTCGATAGCGCCAACGGCTCACACATTTTGGAACTGCTGATTGACCTCAACCGTCGTGAACGCACCACGCTCGTGCTGGTTACGCACGATGCCGAACTCGCGCGCCATGCCGATCGCCGCATCATCCTTAAAGACGGCTTGGTCATCAGCGATGATGGCTTGGCGGTAGCTGACCGAATGGAGATAATTGCCCAGCCAGCTTCGCACATTCGCTAACATCGCCTGGCGCGAATCGCGAGCCTCCGCCGCTAAATTCACCTTCGTGATACTTGCCGTCGCGCTCGGAGTCGCTTCGCTCACCGGTGTGCGCGGATTCAGCCGGGCCTTCCAATCTGTACTCTTGCGCGAAGCCCGCACCCTAATGGCGGCGGACCTCTCAGTCCGGGTTTTCGCCCTGCCTACGCCCGCGCAAACCGCCTCTATGGCAAAGCTGGAATCGCAGGGCATCCGTCGCACCTGGATCACGGAGACCATTACCATGGCCTCCGGTTCTCCCGCACTCCCGCCAGTCTTGGTTTCGGTCAAAGCGGTAGACCCGCGCGTGTACCCTTTTTACGGCACCGTAAAACTGAACCCACCCGGCGAAATAGCCATGGCGTTGACCAGCGAAACCTGCGCCGTTTCTGAAGACCTCCTGCTCCGTCTCAATCTCAAACCGGGCAATTCACTGCGCCTCGGTGGCCAGCCGTTCCGCATCGTCGGCTGTACTGAAAGCGAGCCGGACCGCATGTCGGGTTCGCTCAATGTAGGCCCGCGCATTCTCATTTCCCGCGATGCCCTGCAACGCGCTGGTTTGATGATCGCAGGCAGCAGAGCCTCCGAAAGGTTTCTCTTCCGCATTCCCACGCCTGGCCCCAACGTGGAACAAGTCCGCGAAGAGCTGAAGCGCCAATTTCCTGAAGCCCTGATCACAGATTTCCGCCAGACCAACCCAGCTATCGAAACTGGTCTCGAACGCGCCACCACCTTCCTCAGCCTTGTCAGTCTGATCGCGCTTATTGTCGGAGCACTCGGCGTCGCCACCGCCATCCGCGCACACCTGGCTCAGAAGATGGACAGCATCGCAGTAATGAAGTGCCTAGGTGCCCGTTCCTGGCAGATTGTCTGGATCTATGTAATCCAGACCGCCGGCTTGGGGCTGGCAGGTGGGTTAATCGGTGTTCTTTTCGGTCTTGCCGTGCAGCGCGCTTTCCCGTTCTTCATCAGCCACTATTTCAGCGTCAGCGCGGATGTTCCGTGGGATTTTGCAACCGCCGGGCAGGGAATTGCCGTGGCGATGCTCTGCACATTGCTCTTTACGCTCCCGCCTCTGCTCTCTATTAAACACATTCGCCCCGGTCTCATTTTTCGCCGCGATATGGTGGAGACCGCACCCGCGAAACCATGGCGCGCCAAGCTTTCAGACTGGCGCGATTCGCTGCTTGCCACCCTGGCGATTCTCATTGGCATCGGCACCGTAGCCGGCTGGCTGAGCAGTTCCTGGCAAATGGGCGCGTGGTTTGTCGCGGGGCTGGCGGGAAGCGTTGCGGCGCTCTCAGCCGTGGCTTGGGGGTTGCTGAAGCTTCTGCGATGGTTTAGCCGCGCGGGAGCCCAACGCTTGCGCCCCGCTCTGCGGCACGGTATTGCCAACCTGTACCGGCCAGGCAATCACGCGCAGTCCGCACTGGTGGCGCTCGGCATCGGTGTCATGTTCACCCTCACCGTCTATCTGGTGCAGCGCGGCTTGCTTTCCGAAATGGTGAAGAGCGCACCGCCCGGTATGCCGAACGTGTTTCTACTCGATATGACGCCTCGCAACCGCGATGCTGTCTTGGCTCTTATCGGGCGCCAACAAGGCGTTGAAGGAAAACCGGAAACCGTGGGTACTGTTGCCGCCCGCCTTTCCGCCATCAACGGAACTCCCGTAGTTCGTACCAATCTGAAAGGCATCGCCCGCCGGTATGCATCCACCGTTTCTGTTACCGTCGCGGAAACTCTTCCGCCCTACACGCGCGTGATCGCCGGTTCATTCTGGCGCGGCGCTCCTGCTTCCCCCCAAGTCTCGGTATCGGAAGAGGCGGCCAAAGTAATGGGTCTCAAACCCGGTATGCAAGTAGTTTGGTCCACCGCGAGCCGTGACTTCGGCGCGACGGTCGCGGCCATTCACAAAACAGAAGCGATCCGCCTGAATGCACGGATTGAGTTTTTCTTCAGCCCCGGTTCACTCGATGGGCTGCCGATGATCTACTACGGCAGCATGCGCGTCAGGCCTCCCGCGGTTCCCGAACTCCAGCGCGCCATCTATCAACAGTTCCCTACCGTCACCGTCGTCAACGTTGCCGATGTGTTGCAAATCGTTCAGGACGTAGTGGATCAGATCTCGCTCGTGATTCGCTTCATCTCCGCATTTGCAATCCTTGCTGGCGCTGTGATTTTGGCGTCGAGCATCGCGGGAACCCGCTTCCGTAGAGTGCGCGAAGTTGTGATCCTCAAAACGATCGGCGCCACGCGTCGCCGAATTGCCGAGATCTTCTCAGTCGAGTTTCTGGTATTGGGCGTTGTAGCGGGTTTGATGGGGAGTCTGCTCGCGACGGGCTTTGCAAATATTCTCCTGCACCGGTTGCTGGACGCGCCCGTTCGTTTCGACGTGCTGCCGAACCTGATTTGCATTGTATTAACAGCCACAGTGGCCAACTTGGCTGGGTGGCTGGCCAGCTTTCGCATTCTGGGTCAGAAGCCACTGGAAATTCTTCGTGAAGAGTAGGGTGGCCCTGTTGTTGCTAGGTAAGTTGCGGAGTCACTCTCTTATGGCAGATCAACTGGAAACACTCAAGTCGAAGTACCAATCGGTGTTAAACACCATTTCTCAAAAGGGTGTACAGTTGCAGCACGTCAACATGGCGGGCAGCAAGCTTTACATTCAGGGCGTTGCGCCCTCTGAAGAGATCAAGAATGAAGTCTGGAACCAGATCAAGCTCGTCGATCCCAACTTCTCGGATCTGACAGCGGACATCTCAGTTTCACCTCAGGCGGCCAGCACTCAAAGTGCGGGTGCCTCGGCAGGTGCTGGAGGTCAGCGCAGCTATACCATTCAGCCCGGCGATACGCTTTCCGGCATCTCGCAGCGTTTTTATGGCAAGGCTTCGGAGTATTCGAAAATTCTTGACGCAAACAAAGACAGCATCCCTGATGCCGACAAGATTCGCGCCGGTCAAACCATCGTCATCCCGTAAAATTATCCAGCTACGGCTTCTAGCAACGCCTCGGCATCCCGAGGCGTTGTATAGAAGTGCGGGGATACTCGTATCCACCCGGAACGTGGCGCGGTCATAAACTTGGCCTGCTTTAACCTTCGCAGTGTTACCAAGTAGTTTTCCTCGGGTCTCCGAAAGCTGACAATACCTGCTTTGTTTTCGTGCGTACGTTGGCCCAACAGTTCGCATCCTACAGCTCGTAGCATGGCCGCAATTTGATCGGCGCGAGCTAAAACCGCGGTTCCCACTTTCTTTACTCCTACCTCAAGCAGAAAATCCATAGAAGCTCGAAGCCCGTAACAACCGATTGTATTCAGCGTTCCGCACTCGTAGCGGGCTGCGCTCGGGCGCAGGGTCATATTGCGAGAAGCATAGTCATTGAATTCCGCCGTGTTAGTCCAGCCAAACTCAATCGGCTCAATTTCATCCTGTAGTTCCCGTCGCACGTACATGATTCCGCACCCTTCAGGCCCCAGCAGCCATTTGTGTCCATCAGCAGCGAGAGCGGAAATGTGACATTGTTCCACGTTCAGCGGGATTACTCCCAGGCCCTGAATCGCATCTACGAAAAACAGGCATCCGTGCCGCGTGCAGATTTCACCCAGCGCCATTAAATCCATCCGGTGGCCGCTCAGATACTGCACAAAGCTGACGGACAGCACCCGGGCACCTTTGCAGGCAGCGTCGATTACTTCAAGGGTGTCCAGGTAGGATAGCCAAGTAACCTGCACCAAGCCTTCCTGCTCAAGCTTCATCCACGGAAACACGTTTGCGGGGAACTCTTCGAGGAATGCCACAACGCGGTCTCCCGATTTCCATCGCAAGCCGCGGGCAAAAATGGCGATGCCCTCCGACGTGTTCTTGACGATGGCAATCTCCTCAGCCGTGCTCCCAATCAGGCGCGCAGTAGAAGAGCGAAGTCCCTCGTACGTGGCAAGCCACTTGTCGTAATGCCAGCTTCCCCAATCGAGCACATCGTCCGCGTAGTTCTTCATTGCGTTTGCGGCCCGCAGGCAAAGCGGTGCAACCCCCGCATGGTTCAGATGCGTGATGTGTTCGCGAACGGGAAACTGATCGGCATAGCGATCCCAAAGCTCCATGTAAACCAGAGTCTCACGGGGCTAGCGTCGGGAACACATAGGCATAGAGTACGACGATCACCCCAATCACCGACGCCAGAAAGATGCTGTGCTTGAGTGTGAAGCGGAACAGGCGCCCCTCATCTCCCGCTCGCATGCCGGTTGCAGCTGCCGCTACCGCGACACTGGTCAGGCTGATCATCTTGCCCATCACGCCGCCAGCCGAATTAGAACTCGCCATCAGCACGGGGTTTAGCTTCAGACTGTTCGCGGTAATCACCTGCAAGTTTCCAAACAGAGCATTGGCTGAAGTATCGCTGCCGGTCAGGAAGACTCCCAGCCATCCCAGCAATGCGCTGAAGAACGGAAAGAGCGCGCCGGTAGCCGCAAAGGCCAGACCCATGGTGGCGGTCGCGCCTGAATAGTTCATCAGGTAAGCCAGAGCCAGGACCATAGCGATTGTTCCTTCCGCAATCACTAACTGCCTGCCTGTTTTGCCCAGTGTTCTCACGAGCCTCCCCGGGGACATCCGCAAAAGCAGCGCCGAAACAAGTGCCGCAAAGAAGCAAGCCGTCCCTGAAGCGGTTAGCCAGTTGAAGCGATACATCGCCCCATAGGGAACCGCCTTCGCCACTGCGGGCGGCATCCGCTGAATCTGGTTGTGCAAGCCGGGCCAGGGGAAGTTCACAGTGGCTTGGTCCAGCACGCTCACCAGCGGCTTATAGCTCCATAGCAGTACGAAGATCACAAGCAACCCGTAAGGCGCCCAGGCTAACCAGACATTGCGGGTCTCAACCGGGTGCACTTTCGCCACCGTGCCTGCGGGACGCCAGAAGCGAAGCAGCAACACCAGTGCGCCCATCGCACCCACCGAGGAGACGATATCGGTCAGTTCCGGACCGATGAAGTTCGATACCAGGAATTGCAAGCCCGCGAAAACTACACCGCACAGCGCGGCGGCGGGCAGCACTCCCTTCAATGCGCTCCACCCACCCATCACCAGGATTAAGTAGGCCGGGATGAAAAGCGATACCGGAGCACAGATGCGCCCCACGCCCGCACTCAAGCGGTCCAACGGCAACGATGTAATGCCCGCTAACGTAATGAGCGGGATGCCGATAGACCCGAACGCCACAGGTGCCGTGTTCGCCAGCAGGCAAATTGCGGCCGCATAGAATGGCTCGAAGCCCAAGCCCGCGAGCATTGCCGCGGCCACCGCGACCGGCGTGCCGAACCCGGCCGCGCCTTCGAGGAATGCGCCAAAGGCAAAGGCGATCAGCAGCGCCTGCATGCGTCTGTCGTCGGTGAGCCTTCCCACCGAATCCTTGAGCACCTCAAATTGCCCCGTTTCCACCGTGATGTTGTAGAGCAGGATGGCGGAGAAGACAATCCAGCCAATGGGAAATATGCCGAAGGCCGCACCGTAGCCAATTGCCGCGGCCCATTGCGCGACCGGCATGCCGAAAACAGCCAGCGCCACGGCAGAGGCAGTAGCAAGTCCAGCCAGCGCGGCCAGCCATGCAGGCTTGCGCAACACTCCTAGTAAAACCAGCAGAACCAAAACCGGTAAGGCGGCTACTAACGCCGAAAGGGGAACGCTCTGGAGAACGGGAGAGTAATTATGCTGCCACATTATCGAAGAGTGCGATCATATCAGGACTTAGGTGACGGCCCCAAACCTGCTACCTGGAGTCGAATCGAAATGGCCGACGAGAGTGCCCTTGAGGTCCCCGGTTTCTTCCGGCGGCTGTTCAAAGATCCGGACTTTACTAAACGCGCAGCGTTCCTGCGTGCCGTGCCTCTGTTCCAGGACTTGGGGCTACGAGACATCGGGTACTTGATTCAGAGCTTGTTCACGAAAAGCTATGCCGAAGGAGAAGCCCTTTTCGAAGAAGGCGATATCGGTCGTGCGCTGTTCATTGTGGAGCAGGGCTCGGTCGATCTTGTGAAACAAGCCGGCGAGGGCCGCACTCAGTTGCTGGCCACGGCGCGCGTAGGAGATTTCTTCGGCGAGATGGCTTTGATCGAAGAGCAGCCCCGTTCCGCTGCTGCTATCGCGGCGACCGACACCGTGGTCTATCTGCTCTACCGAACTCGATTGTTCGGGCTGATGAAGGCCCGCCCGCGGGTGGGAGTCACAATCCTGAACCAGTTGGTAAAACTGCTTTCCGCGCGGCTGCGGTCAACGTCTGAACGGCTTGTTTCCACAGTGGAAGTGGTGGAAGAGACGTGATCTCGCGCACCGAAAACCGCATCTTCTCGCTGATGATGGCGGTCGCTCTTGTCATCCTTGTTTACTTCCTGCTCAGTTCGCTTGGCGAAATTGTATTCCTGTTCTTCCTCGGCATCGTGCTGGCTTATCTGGTCAACCCGCTGATTGTCCGGCTGGAAGCGCGAGGCTACCGGCGCAGCAGGATTGTCATCGGGTTTTATGTGGCGGTGACTCTCGTCCTGATTCTGGCTGCCAGAATTTTGGTCCCGCTGATTATCACGACGGTCAGCGAACAACATGCCCGCTTGAGCGAGTTCACTGGCTTGATCGATACCTTGCCGATTGATATCGAGAAGCATTGGTTAACCCGGCTTCCCGTAGGATCGGAACAGGCCATTGCGGGGATGGAGGCTGGGCGGCACTGGCTGCAACAATCCCTCTCCGGTTTGCCCGCCGCGCTGATCAGCTTTTCACCCAAGCTGCTGAACCTTCTGGTACTGCCGCTATTGACCTACTTCCCGTTAGTTGAAGGGCCGCGCTGGATGGACGGCCTGATCCGGCTCTGCCCTCACCGGCATGTCGAAAAGGTAGTCTCGCTGGTCTACCAGATTGATGGCGTACTAGGCAGCTACCTGCGCGGGCTGATGCTCGATTGCTTCTGCTTCGCGGCGGTGACCTGGCTTGCACTCACTCTGCTGGGACTCGATTATGCCATTGAGCTGGCCATACTAGCCGGCATGGTTAACGTGATCCCGTACCTGGGGCCATTCAGCGTCGCAGTTCTCTCTTCCGGCATCGGCTACATGCAGTTTCACGACATCAGCGTGGTCTATAAGATCCTGCTTACTATCATGGCGATCAAGTTCATAGACGATTGGATATTGCAACCACTCATCATGCGGCACGCGGTGGAACTTCACCCGCTGATCGGGCTGTTTCTGATTGCCGCAGGAAGCCAGCTTTTCGGCTTCTTCGGACTGGTGTTCGCCGTCCCATTCGCGGCTGCTGTCCAGGCCGGCATCCGGGTTTTTTACGACTGGTATATCGCCGAAACCGGGTCACACCCTACGCCGTTTTCCCGCTATGTGACACGGATTCCTAGCGTTTAGATTTCGTGCTCGAACCGCTCCCGGTAGAGCTTCTCGAAATCGCCCTCAACCTTTCCGTTTACAAAGTACATATCCTCGTGAAGCAAATCTTTTGTCTCAATCTGTCCACGATACTCGCAATCGAAAAACCCTTCCACCAGACTCTTCATGTGCGAGGAGATATTGATGCGATTCGGCTCGCTGCAGGTTTCGAGGCGCGCGCTGTAATTCACGGCATCGCCCCAGACATCGAAGGCGAACTTATGAACACCCACAACACCGGCGACCACGGGACCGGCGTGAATTCCGATTCTGACCGCAAGCTCGATCCCCTCCGGCAGCGGGAAGTTCTGAACAATCTCCACCATCTCGAGAGCGGCCAGAATTGCATCCACCGGATGCGACCCCGTTCCCGGTTCCAGGCCGCCCACCAGCATGTAGCTATCCCCGATGGTCTTCAGCTTTTCTAGGCGCCGCCGCTCCACAATATGATCGAACTCGGTAAAGCAAACGTTCAGCAGTTTGACCAGATCGACTGCGCCAAGCTGCCTGGTGATTTGTGAGAACTTCACGAAATCCGTGAAGAGGATTGTCGCCTCATCCAAGTGGCGCGGTTCCACGAAACCGTTCTCGCGAAGTTCTTCCGCAATGCGGGGCGGAAGGATGTTGAGCAGTAACTGCTTTTCGCGGTCGCGGAGACGCTTTTTTTGCACGGAAGCACCGACCCTGGCGCGCAGCAAGGTCAGATCGATCGGCTTCGGCAAATAATCGTCGGCGCCCATCTTGATGCAGCGAATAATAGCGTCCATATCATGGATCGCGGAGAGCACAATGACCGGCACTTCCTGCATCACTGAATCCGCTTTCATGGTTTGTAGCACCTGGAAGCCGTCCACTTCCGGCATCATGATGTCGAGCAGCACCAGATCGTAATTGGTGGCCTTGATCATTTCCAAGGCCTCCCGGCCATTTGTGGCGGTTGAGGTTTCTATGCCCTGGCGATTCAGCAACCGCACCAGCATGTCGCGGTTGTTCTCGTTGTCGTCAACGACCAAAAGATGTTCGGGAATCGCGGGAGCGGCCAAGCAGCCTTATTATAACTGTGAGCCTACGTGAGCAAGTTATTACTGGTAGAAGACAACGAAATGAACCGTGACATGCTGGTACGGCGGTTGAAACGCGCCGGGTACGAGGTTGCCATCGCGGTGGACGGCGCTGAAGGCGTGCAGATGGCCTTTGCGGAAAAGCCAGACCTGGTGCTAATGGATATGAGCCTGCCTGTGATGAATGGTTGGGACGCCACGCGGGCGCTCAGGCGCGATCCGCGCACCAGTGGGGTACCGATCATCGCGCTAACCGCCCACGCGATGCCAGGCGACCGCGAAATGGCGATGGACGCGGGTTGCAATGATTACGATACGAAGCCAGTGGATTTTGCACGCCTCCAGGGAAAGATTGTTGCTTTGTTGACAGCCGGCTAAACCAAAGAATCTCACGCAAAGACGCTAAGCAACCCTTTCGTTTGGCGTGCTGCTGGTTTCAGGCTTGTGTTTGCTTGGGTGAAATTATCACAGCGTTTTTGTGACTGATAATTCGAGGCGGATCTTTTCAGCGGTTTCTGAGAGATGCGCGTCGCTATCGTATTTCTTGCGTGGCCAGAAAAACCCTTTGAGGCCGTCCTTTTTTCGCCTGGGTACGATGTGGATGTGCAGGTGGGGGACACTTTGGCTTACGCGGTTGTTGACGCCTAGAAACGAGCCGCCTGCTCCCATCGCGTTCTCGATTGCGCGCGTGAGAAGCTGGGCGTTTTGGAACAACGGGGCTACTTGAGCCTGCGGGAGATCGGTGAGCGTTTCGCTGTGAGCCTTCGGTATCAGGAGCGTGTGACCGGGAAAGAGCGGATCGATATCGAGGAAGGCGATGGAGTGCTGATCTTCGAAGATGATCTCAGCGGGAATCTCGCGCGCCGCGATGCGGCAGAAGAGACAGGAATCGCTCATACAGTGATTATCCGGTCGGCCAGTTCTTCGAGGTTGTCCACCAGAAAATCTGGCGGCGTTGCTTTCAGTGTTTCGGGTGCGAATCCGTAGCTGACCCCGCAGGCTTGAACTCTTGCGGCCCGCGCGGTTTCTATGTCGACACCGCTATCGCCAACCATCACAGTTTGTTCGCGGCGCACGTTGAGTTGGGTCACCAGCGTATCGATACCGATCGGGTGCGGCTTCTTCTGCTGAAAGCTGTTGCCCCCATAGATGTACTTGAAGTG